>OKSL01000059.1_pt1 | contig 97613 bp, 60 predicted proteins | sample 1606251 | NCBI WGS metagenome assembly OKSL01 (sample SAMEA3879543, study PRJEB24766) | human gut metagenome | biome: human-associated habitat; feature: feces | place: USA | collected 1985/1987 | reverse complement strand
TGACATGATGAAATAATAGGAGGAGGAAAGTATGGAAATTATATTGAAAGAAGACGTTATTAACTTGGGTTATAAGAACGACATCGTAACAGTGAAATCTGGTTATGGTCGTAACTACCTCATCCCGACTGGTAAGGCTGTCATTGCTTCACCGGCTGCAAAGAAAATGTTGGCTGAAGAGCTGAAACAGCGTGCTCACAAACTGGAGAAAATCAAGAAGGATGCTGAAGAACTGGCTGCTAAGTTGGAAGGCGTATCATTGAAGATCGCTACCAAGGTTAGCTCTACCGGTACTATCTTCGGTTCTGTCGGTAATATTCAGATTGCTGAAGAGTTGGCTAAACTGGGTCATAACATCGATCGTAAGATTATCGTTGTTAAGGATGCGGTGAAAGAAGTTGGTAGCTACAAGGCTATCGTTAAGCTGCACAAGGAAGTTTCTGTAGAAATTCCTTTCGAAGTAGTTGCTGAAGAAGCATAAAGAAACTTCATCATAATTATATTGAAGAGCCCGTTCTGTAAAGAACGGGCTCTTTGTTATATGGAGTTGTCCGCAAGGTAAATAGAGAAGGGACATAATCTGAAATACACAGATCATGTCCCTTGTTCTATCATCAACTTAGAAATCATTCTAGTTCTTGGGCAGTGCTTCTTTTACTACCATCTGTCGGCCTACATATTCTGCTCCGTTCAATTCTTTAATTGCGTTCAGAGCTTCTGATGTCTCCGGCATATCTACGAAAGCAAAGCCTTTTGATCTTCTTGTGTCACGGTCAACAATCAGTTTTACTGATTCTACTGTTCCATACTCTTCCATTACTTGTCTCAAATCTGATTCCTTAACGTTATAGCTAAGGTTTCCAATGTACATGTTCATAAATACAAAAATAAAAAAATTAATAATTCAATAAAGGAGTCTTAGGAAGTTGTAGTCAGAAATGAAAACTCTCAATGTGATTAATCGAGTAGAAACATAATGAAAAGCTGATCGTAATAAACCTCTTATTGTTTTGTTGGCACAAAGTAACAGCTTTAATTTGGATATTGCACTATACTTTGCTGTTTTTCTTTGAATTTATATCTCTTTTTGTGAAAGATGGCCAATACTTAACATTTGGGTAGGAAGAGAATAGTTCTGAAGAGGGTATAAAAAAAGTCTGGTGTGCTTTTGCACGTCAGACTTTCAATTCTCTCTGTGTTGTACTGAAATTATTCAGCTACAACTGCGCTATCTGCTGCTACAGTATCAGCTGCTGCTGCGGCTGCTGCTTCAGCTGCTGCTGCTTCTACAGCTGCGATTGAGTCAGCGATACGGATTGAATCTGCAGTTGCTTGTTCAGCGTTAGCTGCTTTGTTACCACAAGATGCGAAAGATACTGCTACGATAGCTACAGCCATCAAAACTAATTTTTTCATTTTCTTTACTTTTAAAAACGTAATACAATCAATTGCTTTATTAAAACGGTGCAAAGGTATGTACTTTTTGAATAGGTTGTTCTCCAAACCCCAACTTTTTTTATATTTTTTTTGGAGCTAGGCCTGTTTTCAATACTATTTCTATGTTTTACAACATGTTACTTTTCAGCAATACTGTTGTATAAGTATCTCTTGATGCTTCTTTTGGGCGTTTTCTCAAATTCTGTCGGATAAAGCTGGATTTGGCTTACTTTTTCGTAAGAGGCAACGCTGTTATTCAGGTTTTTGAGATTCTCATCCATAATGGTTTTGAGATTGTCGGGTTGATTCAAACCTAAAGAATCAAGTGACTCATAATCAGCGTAAACCAAAGCTACTAACTTCTTGTTGCGTTCAATCACAAGACTTTCTAAGACGAAAGGCAGGTTGTTGAGGCGTGCTTCGATTTCCTCGGGGAATATGTTCTGCCCGCTGGAACTGAGAATCATGGTTTTGCTGCGCCCGCGGATATAGAGGTTGTTGTTTTCATCCAAACTTCCTAAGTCTCCGGTTCGCAGCCATCCATCTTCCGTGAATACTTCTCTGGTAGCTTCGGGATTCTTGTAATAGCCTGTCATTACATTTTCGCCTCGTACTTGTATCTCACCGAGCTTGTCATTCGGGTTTTCTTTATAAATACGCGCTTCCATGATATCAAGCACACGGCCGGAAGAGGTCGGCACAAATTCGTTCCAGGGAGCGTAGCTGATCAGTGGAGCGCACTCGGTCATGCCATAACCGATGGTAAATGGAAATTTAATGCGATGGAAGAATTCTTCCACTTCCGAATTCATGGCAGCCCCACCTATGATTACTTCTTTGAAACGGCCACCTAGCGCATCAATGAGTTTTTTGCGTATCTGGGCATATATCTGTCCATCCAGCAAAGGGATGCTTAATGCCCATTTCATACTTTTCTTGTTGATAATGGGCTGGATTACATTCTTGTATATCTTTTCGATGACCAGTGGAACGGTAATAATCAGATTCGGTTTCACTTCTTCAAATGCCTTCATCAAAATCTTTGGGGAAGGAATCTTGCCTAATAATGTGACATGAGTTCCTACTGCCGTGGCAGTGAGGAAGTCGAATGCGCAACCGTATGCATGTGCCAATGGCAGGAAGGACAGTACTTTATCTCCTTTCTTTAATAATCCGGTCCGGATGCCGAAAGTAACGTTGCCGGCCAAGTTGTTGCCGGTGAGCATCACCCCTTTGCTGAAACCTGTTGTTCCGGAAGTGTAATTCAGCAGCATGACCTTGTCATTGGAGAGGTCGGTATATAGGATGTCTTCTTTCCGGAACCCATCCGGATAGGTTTTCTCCATTTCGCTGTCAGAATGCCTTAGGAAGCGTTGGATGGTTTCTCCATCGCGCTGATACAGACAGCGGAAGTCACTCAGGGAGAATACTCCACGCAGGCCTGTCAGTCGCTCCTCTTCCAGATGCTCCCAAATGGTGTCACTGGTGAAAAGGAATACGGATTCGGAATGGTTGACGATATGATGTACGTCATTCGGGTTGAAGTCTTGTAAAATGGGAACCACGATGCCGCCATAAGTGATGGTAGCCATATAGGCAATGCACCAACGGGCATTGTTTTTGCCGATGATGGCGATTTTGTCACCGCGTCGCAACTGGCAATATTTGAAAAGCAGATGCAATCTGGCAATTTCCTGTGCTACCTGGCCATAAGTATAACTCTCGTTTTCTCCGTAATCGGTGTAGCAGGGGAGATCCCAATTCTCACGAAAACTATGTTCGTACAGTTTGATGAAATTTTCTTGTATCATTGCACAAATATTAGTTGAGTGTGCAAAAGTAGGAAAAATAGATTAATAATGTATATCTTTGCGCGATAAATGTGTTTATAAGCTTATGATAGATACCAATATATTTCAAGATAAGACAGCGGTTTATTATACGTTGGGGTGTAAGCTGAACTTTTCAGAGACCTCCACTATCGGTAAAATCTTGCGGGAAGCGGGTGTGCGTACGGCACGCAAAGGAGAAAAGGCGGATATTTGTGTGGTGAATACTTGTTCGGTGACGGAAGTGGCAGATAAAAAATGCCGGCAGGCTATCCATCGGTTGGTTAAACAGCATCCGGGGGCATTTGTAGTCGTAACTGGCTGTTATGCGCAATTGAAACCGGATACGGTAGCGAAGATAGAAGGGGTTGATGTGGTTTTGGGTGCTGAGCAGAAGAAGGATTTGTTGCAGTATTTAGGTAATTTGCAGAAACATGGAACGGGTGAGGCATATACTTCGGCTTTGAAAGATATCCATTCGTTTGCTCCTTCATGTTCGCGCGGTGACCGGACAAGGTTCTTTTTGAAAGTACAGGATGGGTGTGATTATTATTGCTCTTATTGTACCATTCCTTTTGCCCGCGGACGCAGCCGTAACGGAAGTATCGCTTCGTTGGTAGAACAGGCTCGCCAGGCCGCCGCCGAGGGTGGCAGGGAGATTGTGTTGACCGGTGTCAATATCGGTGACTTCGGTAAGACTACGGGGGAGACTTTCTTCGATCTGGTAAAAGCTCTGGATGAGGTAGAGGGAATCGAACGTTATCGCATTTCCTCCATAGAACCCAACCTGCTGACAGAGGAGATTATAGAATTTGTGTCACGCTCAAAGCGCTTCATGCCCCATTTTCATATACCTTTGCAGTCGGGTAGCGACGAGGTATTGAAATTGATGCGCCGCCGTTATGATACCGCTTTGTTTGCCTCCAAGGTGAAAAAGATAAAAGAGGCGATGCCTGATTCCTTTATCGGCGTGGATGTCATTGTGGGCACCCGTGGCGAGACGGAAGAGTATTTTGAGCAGGCATACGAGTTCATTAAAGGGCTGGATGTGACGCAGCTTCATGTGTTCAGCTATTCGGAACGTCCCGGAACGCAGGCTTTAAAGATAGATCATGTGGTGAGTCCCGCCGAAAAGCATGTCCGGAGCCAGCGTTTGCTGGAACTATCAGAAGAAAAGACACGGGCTTTTTATGCCCGGCACATCGGCCAGGCAATGCCGGTATTGTTGGAGCGTTCCAAGCCGGGAACACCGATGCACGGCTTTACTCCCAATTATATTCGTGTGGAAGTTCCTCATGATGATGCTTTGGACAATCAAGTGCTAACGGTTCGTTTGGGCGATTTCAATGAGGACGGAACCGCTCTTTCGGGAATTTATAATTCGTAATTTGTATTTGATAAAGTGAAATCGAGAATTCTCTATTGGTTGACCTATACAGGTATGTGGCTGTTGGCCTTACTCCCTTTCCGGGCGCTTTATATACTGTCCGATGGTCTGTATTTCTTGTTGCGTTATGTGGTATGCTATCGCAGGAAGGTTGTCCGTTGCAACCTGCAGAACGCTTTTCCGGAAAAGTCCAAAGAGGAACTGTCTGAAATAGAGCGGAAATTCTACCATTATATCTGCGACTATATGTTGGAGGAGGTCAAGATGTTGCGTATTTCTTTCAAGGAGTTGTGCCGCCGGATGGAATATGATAATAAAGAAGAATTCCTTGCCATGGTTGAAAAATATGGAGGAATTGTCTTGCTTATCCCTCATTACGCGAATTTTGAGTGGATTATAGGGATGGGGGCCATTATGGAGCCGGGAGATCTTCCGGTACAGGTATATAAGCCGCTTCGCAATAAATATTTAGATGAGATGTTTCAGCATATCCGTGCCCGTTTTGGCGGATATAATGTGCGAAAGCATGCCACGGCCCGGGAAGTGATAAAGTTGCGCCGTGAGGGCAAGCGGATAGCGGTCGGTCTGATTACGGACCAAGCTCCTAATCGTAGTGAGGCTCATTATTGGACTACCTTTCTCAATCAGGATACTGTGTTTATGGATGGTGCCGAGCGCATAGCCAGGCTGATGGGTTTTCCGGTTTTCTATTGTGAACTTCAAAGGATAGACCGAGGATATTGCAAGGTCTTTTTCGACTTGATAACCGAGACCCCGAAACAGACGGCTGATGGAGAGATTACCGAACTTTTTGCCCGGCGTTTGGAGCAGACCATTTGTCGCGAGCCGTCTTATTGGTTCTGGTCCCATAAACGCTGGAAATTGAAACGTGAAGATGTAGTGCGACATGGATAAAATAGCTGTTGTCATATTGAACTGGAACGGATGTGATATGCTTCGTTCATTTTTACCTTCCGTCGTCCGTTTCTCCGAAGTGGACGGGGCGGTGGTTTACGTGGCGGACAACGGCTCTACCGACTGTTCTGTGGAAATGCTTCGTACTGAATTTCCTTCTGTGCGACTTATTTTATTGCAGGAAAACCATGGCTTTGCCGACGGGTACAATCTGGCTTTGAGGCAGGTTGATGCAGAATATGTGGTGTTGCTGAACTCGGATGTTGAGGTAACGGAGCATTGGCTTGTTCCGTTGGCAGGCTATATGGATGTTCATCCGGAGGTAGCCGCTTGCCAACCCAAAATACGGAGCTGGAGACAGAAAGAGAAGTTTGAATATGCCGGGGCTGCAGGAGGTTTTATTGATCGGTATGGGTATCCTTTTTGCCGTGGGCGGATAATGGGAGCAGTGGAGACCGATAAAGGGCAGTACGATACGATTATATCGATTTTTTGGGCTACGGGGGCTGCTTTATTTATCCGTCTGAAAGATTTTAGGGAAGCCGGTGGGCTGGACGGTCGCTTCTTTGCCCACATGGAGGAGATTGATTTATGTTGGCGGCTTCGTGCCCGGGGCAGATTGCTGGTTTGTGTTCCACAAAGTGTCGTCTTTCATGTGGGGGGAGCTACTTTGAAGAAAGAGAGTCCGCGTAAGACTTTTCTCAACTTTCGTAACAATCTTGTAATGCTCTATAAGAATCTGCCGCCGGACGATTTAGCCTCTGTTATGCGTGTGCGTGCTGTCCTTGATTATGTTGCTGTCTTGAGTTTTATCCTGAAAGGACAGTTCTCCAATGCTTTGGCGGTGCTTCGCGCACGCCGTGCTTATGCCTCTCTCCGCGCTTCCTTTGTAGAGTCCCGTAAAGAGAATATGAAAAAAACATGCCTTTCCGTTATACCCGAACGGACAAAAAACAGTATCTTGGCACAGTTTTATTTACACGGGAAGAAGTTCTTTTCCCAATTGTGAGAACTCTTGCTTGTTTTTAATTGTTTATAAATAAAGGCATTGATTTATGGAGAAATTAGTTAGAAAGATTGGATTAGTGGCACACGACGCCATGAAGAAAGACCTCATAGAGTGGGTGCTTTGGAACTCGGAATTGCTGATGGGGCATAAATTCTATTGTACGGGTACTACCGGAACTCTTATTCTTGAAGCATTGAAAGACAAACATCCCGATGTAGAGTGGGATTTTACCATTCTTAAATCCGGTCCTTTGGGGGGCGACCAACAGATGGGTTCGCGCATCGTGGACGGAGAGATTGACTATCTTTTCTTTTTTACCGACCCGATGACCCTCCAGCCGCACGATACGGATGTGAAGGCGCTGACCCGCCTTGCCGGAGTGGAGAACATCGTGTTCTGCTGCAATCGCAGTACGGCAGACCATATCATCTCCAGCCCGTTGTTTATCGACCCGGCTTACGAACGTACCGTTCCTGATTACACCAACTATACCAAGCGGTTTGAGAACAAGCCGGTAGTTGCTGAAGCGGTGGAATCGGCGAAGAAACGGAAACGGAAGAAATAACCGTCTGATATAATGATAGAAACTGTTTTGACTTGAATGCCTTTCTTTTCGAAAAACATGAAAATCAAGACAGTTTTTGATTTTAATAGAGTTATTATTCTGTTTTTAGGCCATTCTTTCGGTAATATTCATAACTTTGCATTTATTATACGAGCATAAGTTAACCTAAAAGAAAGATAAAACCCGGTAATTAACCTTAGATGGATGCAATCGATAAGGTTTAGCTTTTGTTCTCAATGAATTGGGATATATGGATCTACGCCAATTTAGCAATTTTTTCAATGAATACCGGCAGAAGTTCATTCGGTTTGCTTATATGTATGTGGCTGATAGTATGGCGGCTGAAGATATTGTCAGCGAGTCTTTTACATACTATTGGAACAATAAGGATAGATTGCCGGCCGATGCTAATGTCCCGGCTTATGTTTTGACCGCGGTCAAGCATAGGTGTATAGACTACCTTCGTCATGAACAGGTCTGCCAGGATACTTCCAATGAACTTTACCAATTGTATTCCTGGGAACTTTCAACCAGAATCGCTACCTTGGAAAATTTTGAGCCTGCGGATATATTTACTTCTGAAATACAGAAACTGGTAGATGAAGCTCTTGAGAGCCTGCCGGAACGGACACGCCTTGTTTTTGTGATGAGCCGCTATGAAAACAAGCCGTATCATGAAATAGCTGCCGTTTTAGGAATTACCACTAAGGGAGTTGAATTCCATATATCTAAAGCGACTAAGCTTTTGCGTGTAATCCTGAAGGACTATTTGCCGTCCTTTATTCTTTTCAATTTTGTCTGATTGTAGGGGGAGGAATCTCTTGATTCCAAAGAATTTGCCTAAAATAATAAGCATGAGTAGAAGCTCAGAGCCTCTGTTCTCATGCTTATCCAATAATGTACCGTTTTTTAGATAGATAGAGATCGCTTTTTTTTAAGTTAGTTGAATCAAATTAGGACGTTTGATATATAATTGCATTATTTTAGTCTTTACTTTATGAACGGTTTGTCTTTTACATATACTTTATAGGCTTTGATGGCTCCCGGAGCATTCTCTTCGGCACGCGGCAGATAGCGGAAACCGCTGATGGTACAATCTTCCTTCAAGTCTATAACCAGCGAATGTGGATAGTTCGCTCCCCGAGACGTACTCCAGTAAGTGGATTCTTGCAGGTCATACACCTTGTCGGCGGTAAAGTTGCCCCAACTTGTACTTTCACTGTCTGCATAGTCAATCTGCCAGTTTTGGCGAGAAAGGGTTTGGCCGTTCTCGTCCAGCAGATAGAGTTCGGCAATGGAAGCCGTTTCTTTTCCATCCTGTGCGTTCAATGCTTCCAAACAGAAATAACTGCCTTTTACCGGGCGGCTGAACTTCACCTCTTGCCAACCGTTGCCTGCAGCCATCTCTCCGGCGGCAACCGGCTTTTCATTCTTCAGGTTCAGATTTTCTCCCTCCTTGCGATGCGTGAGCGGTTCTTCCGAACGGAGCATATCCAGTATGGGTTGCTTTAAGCCTTTGATTTCTGCTTTGTCCGGTCCCAGAAGGTCGAGTACTACAATCTCGTTCTTTCCTTTCTTCAACCAGCATCCCGGCATGTAGAGTGTTTGTTGGGGACCGATTTCCCAGAAACGGCCGATGGCTTTTCCATTCACCCAAACCATGCCTTTCCCCCAAGTCTGCATATCGAGGAATACGTCTCCCGTTTCTTTCAGATTAAAGGAGGCGCGGTAGTAAGCGGGTCCTTCTGCCTTGTTACCTTTCCGGAAGTCTTTCTGTGCGGCAAAGTCTGCATCGGTCGGGAAACTATATACTTGCCAGCCTTTCAGTTCCTTGCGGCTCTCTTCGGTCAGAAGTTCCACCTTTTCCGTGATACCTTTCCGGTCGTGGATGGCATAGTCGAAATTGACACGTCCCATCGCTTCCACCAGAATATCCAGTTGTGTGCCCGCCTTCAGTGCCGGCAATGTCAGGCTGTTTTCACTGCGACGGCGGTCCAGGCGTCCCAGTAACTTGCCGTCGGCATATACTTGTGCCCAGTCATGCACCTCGTCTATCAGCAGAACAGTGCCTTCTTTTACTTCGGGTAGGGTAGTGCGGTATAAAATGGTTCCCCATCCCTGGTCGAAGTCCTCCATTGGTTTCACTTCTTCCGCTTCTTTGGGTTCCGGCAGATTCTCGAACAAGCAGGCTGTCTCTTCAAAACGGATGGCGGGTATCTCTATCAGCGGATAAGCTTGTGGAACGTCGGGTATCACTTGTGCCGAGTCGGCATATTGCATCAGCATTTCGCGCAATTTGTAGTACTTCGGAGTGGCCCATCCGGCTTCGCTGATAGGAGCGTCGTAGTCGTAAGAACTGCACATGGCAGAATACGGAGGGCAGTTGGCGCCTCCCCAATGCCCGAAGGTAGTACCTCCATGAGCCATATAAAGAGAGAAAGAAATGTTGCGGTCCAGCATGTCTTTCAGACCAGATACCATTGTTTCGGCGTCACGCGTTTCGTGTTTGCGTCCCCAGTGGTCAAACCATCCGCTCCAGAATTCGCTGCACATCAGCGGAGCATCTGGACGTGCTTCTTTCAAGGACTTGAACTGTGCGTCGATATTGGCTCCTGTACCGAAATTGATGGTCCAAAGCAGGTCATCCAGCCCGTTCAGTTGAAAGGTGGAACTCCAGTCGCACTGGAACAGAGGTACATCTGTGAAGCCTGCGCCACGTACGATGTCGCGGACATTGGCTATGTACTCTTTATTTACGGCATAGCCTCCGTATTCGTTTTCCACCTGTACCATGATGATGTTTCCACCGCGTGGTGCTTGCAAGTCTGCCAATTGTTTTCCTATTTCGTTCATGAAAAGTTTGGTACGTTCCAAGAAATAAGGATCGTTGGTACGCAGCTGGATGTCTTTTTTCTTCAATAGCCACCAGGGCAGTCCTCCCATTTCCCACTCCGAGCATACATACGGACCGGGGCGCAGCATGATGTACATACCGTTCTTCTGTGCCAGGCGACAGAATTCGGCGATGTCGTTTTGCCCTTTAAAGTCGAATTCACCGGGACGTTGTTCGTGGATGTTCCAGAATGCGTAGATGCAGATGGTGTTCATGCCCAATGCTTTGCACATCTGTATGCGGTGTTCCCAATACTCGGCAGGAATACGCGTATAGTGCATTTCCGCAGCTTTGATAATAAAAGGTTTCCCGTCCAGCAGGAATGTCTGGTTTCCGACTTCAAAGGTCTGTGACTTATTTGAAGTAGAACACCCCATAAATATGGCAGTAATGAGCACTGCCACTCCAAAAATACAAGGTTTCAATAAATTCATAATGTAGAGATGTTTAGGAGTTTATTTCAATTTCAGTTTACTTATAATTTCCAGTTTTCCCGATACTGCCTTCATAACAAGCACTGGAGAGTCAGTTGTTGCCACTAAAAATGAAGCTACACCTGCTTCTGCTTTTACTTTAGCCGGACCGCGCAATTCACCACCTTGCAATACTTCAAGTTTTACTTCTTGTTTATTTTCACCAAAACAATCTGTTCCTTGTCTATCTTTCAGGTTGACATAGACAATGAGCAAATCATGGCGTGAAGCAGGCACACCGCTTTCGAAGTAAGTTATGTCCATTGCATCAACAGTGCCCGGTGTGCGTACCACATGTTCAGCTACGGCCTTGCCATCCTTATATCCCACAGCCTTCAGGTCTCCTTGTTCCCACTTTATATTGAAAAAAGTAAAGGGAGGAAAGTTGATATTCGTGGCATTTCCACCATCCGGGCGTGATACATAATCTTTTGTAGTCGGTTTGCTGTCGGGATGTTGCCGTGCCACTACCCGTCCGTTGAGCAATAGTTCAACCTCATCTACATTTCCATACACTTGCAATGTGTCCGAAGTATTTTCTATCCAATGACTATTGATAAATACTTCGTATGGCATAGGACCAGCAGGTGTAAAGCTACCCATCGGAACTTGCGTGCGAAAATAGAATAACCCGAATTTAGGCAAGCGGAACAAGTCGGCCAAACCGCTGTAGCAAATATTGTCACAGCACCCCCGGTTGTAATCGTGCATACTCCACACTGCACCACCCATAGTCCATGGATAATAAGCACGGTAGCGATTATGACTCCACTGAGCGTTCCATGCGTTTTGCATTAAAGCACGGTCACCATCGCCACGAGTTACACGAGTGGTACTATAGTGACCACCAAACTCGTAATCGTAATACTCACGGATGAATCCCGGTTTTCCGGTTTTGTTGGGACGGTTGTAGCCTTCTTCCCAATCATTATAGCACACATCAAAACCATCATATCCATAAGTATCTCCCGACGTATAGCATTGGTCGCCCGGATATTCCTCATGAGCGGTTTGTATAGCTTGATCTTTCCATTCCTTGGGTGGTCGTGATTCATTAAGCGTCGTTTCCCACATAATGATGGAAGGATGATTACGATCACGACGTACCAAGTCGCGTATATCTTTATACGTATGTTCAGTGAAACCCTGTGCCTTGTTGAAAAATTGCCATCCGGGAATCGGTTCTATAGCCAGCAAACCTAATTCATCACAAGCATCCAGTACCGACGGGTCTTGCAGATAATGACCTAAGCGTACTACATTAAAGCCATTGTTACGTATTTGGTACATGTCACGATATTGTGCTTGATCGGAAATGGCATTACCCACATAAGGATATTCTTGATGGCGATTGCTTCCTTCCAACTTCAACGGTTTGCCATTAATGACAAATCCCTTTTCACGTGTCATTTCAATGCGACGTATTCCGATGCGTGTATCCTCACGGTCAGTCACCTTTTTTCCGTCCAGTACCTCTGTACGGAGCACATAGAGGGCTGGAGAGTCAGGAAACCATAGTTTAGGAGCATTCACCGTGAACTGTTGCGAATTATAAAGTGTTGCGCCGCCCGCTGCGATGAGCGGACTTTCTGCTGAAGCCACTTTTTTACCGCATTCCTTATCCTTACTCCATTCATAGAGCGTATGACGTATGGTAAGTTTTTTTTGCGTAGCAGTTTTGTTGGCCACTTGTATTTTTACATTCACTTCTGCCTCTTGTTCCGACACTTTTGGGTAAGTGACAAAGATGCCTCCGCCCGCTATTTCATCCGCCATGATAGGATGAGTGATATATACGGGCTGGTTTACGATGAGATTTACATCGCGATACAAGCCTCCATAGTAACAGAAGTCCAATGTTTCCAAGGTTTTTCCGGGAGGTATAAGAGGATTGTTACGGTTGTCCAGACGCACCAAGACATCGTTGGCACTGTCGGCATGAAGCAAACCGGTAACATCTACTACAAATGGCGTATAACCACCGGAATGTTGTGTCAGATGTTTGCCGTTCACCCATACATCAGCCAGATGCATGGCTCCCTCAAACTCCAGCCAAAGTTGCTTGTTGATATCCTGCTTGTCAATACGGAGTTGCTTGCGATAATAGCACACGCCTTGCCACTGATGCAACACGACAAGCGGCTCGATGAAAGGCGTGTGGGGCAGGCTCACACGCTCCCACTGCCCGCTGGCAAGCAATGCAAATTCATCTCTCAACGTATCGGACGGCACAGTCAACCCTTTACTTTGCTGACTCACGTGTTCTATATTGTATTGCGAGCTCCAGTCAGAGCCTTGGTTCTTGATTTCAACTTGTCGTTGTGTTCTATTCAGCCGTTGGAATTCCCAGGCGGCATTTATATTCTTCTTCTGTGCTCCGATGGGAAGACACAGCAAAAGCAGGCACAAGGCCGTGGCTATTTTCAAATTCATATCATTTTTTTGTTTAAGTATTATATTAAGTATTCTAATTGTTTTAATTCATTAAAGATTCGCCTTAATAAAAAGGCGGCTATAAGCTTTAAGGTTGTCTTTCAAAAGGATAGTTTTTATACTCTTCATTTAAAACAGGGTATCACTCTACTTTTGGAGCAAACGTTCAAGTATGTGTAGTATCTCGCTTTCCTTTTATGCATATAAGCCTTATTTGATCATCGGCCTGTATATTCAACATCCGTACGCATTTAAGCGTCTCCTCCTTTGATAATTCCGTTTCAACGGGATAATCATCTTTAGTAGTTCCAAAATGATTTAACCAAGGAGACAAGAAATACATGAATTGAAACATTTCAGGAGTTTCCAAAGTCATAAGTAAATCCATCTCCCAATTTAATGCATAGAAAACAGGTACGAAATACTTGTCTCTTGCACGCCAACCATAAAGGGGACCAATGCCTCCAAAAGGCATTTTGGCAATAAGCTCACTCATCCAAGTGGCTCCCTCTGTGTCAGCGAACAAATATCCCCAGTTGGAACGATGAAAGCGATAACCATGCCGACCTATTACAGGGGTGAAATTTCTCATTAGATTTGTTTTCAAAACTTAGTGTCGCTACTGACATTTCCGGTAGCGACACTAAGAGTGCTGCTCTTATTTTTCGGCAGGCATATCCGCAGTGGTAGGCCAATAAGGATTCTGGTACAAAGGAGACAGCTCGATGGAGGCATGGTCCGGTGCGGTCAGTAGGAACTGGCGGATAGGCATCGGTTGCAAGTAGTGTGCCATTTTCCAGGTATAACCGTTTCTGTACAAGTTTCCGGAAGTCATATTCTTTTCATACGGACGGAGGTATTCGCTTAATTCCGGGTTGGATACATTGGCTGAAGAACTACCGTCGGCAATCAATGATGAAGCGGCATACCACTTCTGCATCGGAGTGTTCCAAAGATGGAATCCTTCTACATGATAAGGTTCATCCATCATCTGGTCGTATGAACGCCAGCGTGCCAAATCATAGGATCTCAATCCTTCGCCCAATAATTCGCAGCAGCGTTCACGGCGGATATTGTACATTACGGGATCGGTCAATTGTTCACCGGCTGAATAAGACGCCCAGTCACTTTTTTCTTTGGAGAAGTCCGTTGCGGCAATGGTGGTCATCGGATCTATTGCGTCGCCCGAGAATCCGGCGGCAGTGCGGACCGCTTTCCAGTATTCCAGGATATGTCCCGAGTTTATATTTCCGGTCAGCTGATATTCCGCTTCCATATAAATCAGCAATGCTTCAGTGGCACGGAAAGAGATAGCCCCGTTATAGGAGTAGAGGTTTTCGCACAATGCTTTGTCGAAAGTACCTCCTTTACGGAGTGAGTAACCGGTAGAATATCCTTTGTCACCATTACCGTTCAGGATGTTCGGATAAGGCTCTACCGGTACGGCATGGGTCACCGAAGCGTCCATGTTCTTGAAAACGTTTTTCTGTCCGGGTTCTTTTAGGAAGATGGACAGGCGCGGGTCTGTATATTCACGGATACTGCCTATGGTGGAGTCATCGTAGGTATAACCATCGTGTTGGGCATACCAAGGTTTTCCATCTTGCATCACGAAGCGTTCCACACCATTGCGGGTTACTCCTACGCCCCAGTTGCCAAACTGTACGCCAACTTCAGAACTGTGTACCACTTTCTTGCTCTTGTCGTAGGCTCTCCACATCAGGATGTCGGGATATACAGACATATCCACTGCACCGAACATATAAAAATAGGGATTTACCTCTCCTTCCTCTTGAGGAACGATGCCCGTATTCTGAGTCAGTACACCTTTATATTTCTCCGCGATTTCTTCCGCACTTTCGGCTGCTATTCGGAAGAAATATTCGCTTTCGCTATCAATATTCCCTGACGGGTATTCATAATTGGCGTTGTAGTCCTTGGCTTTTCCGGGCCATCCTTCACCATTGGGTACGAACGGAGTACCTTTGAAGTACTTCAGCCAGGAAGCTTCGAACAGTGCGACACGGGACTTGACCAGTGTAGCCACGTCTCTTGATACACGATTGCGTGCCGGATCAAAATTGTCCTTTAAATAAGTCCGGGCAGTATCCAGGTTGGCAATGATAAACCGGGCAACCTCATTGCGTGGACGACGTTTGCAAGCAGCAATCAATGCAGCTTCATTTTCCGGCAGAGCTTCTGTTATAATAGGAAGGTCTCCCCAATTCCGTAGCATGGAATAATAATGATAGGCACGGAAAAAATAAAGTTCACCTATGTATTGTTCTATATTGTGGGTGCTTCCTTTGATTTCTCCTTTGGCATATCTGTCCAGGGTGGTATTCAAAGAGTAGTTGACGCTCCGGACAGTTTCCCAATTCCAGTTTTCATTATCCAAAGATACTTGCCATTGTCCTTCGGCATATTTTCCATCGGCATACATGCCTGCCTGAATATCGGTAGCCCCGTCAGAAAAAGCGCCTAAGGTGGAAGGCGCCACGCTGGTATAAAATCCGTTGGCGATGGCCTGTATCTGGTCGTCAGACCGGTAATAGTCTTCCGGTATAACGTAAGAAGGAGGTTCCTTGTCTAAAAAGTCTTCACAGGAAACTAATGTTGCCGACAACAACAGTGCGCTTGATAGTATTTTAAATGTTCTCATTTTCATGACAAATTGTTTATAAGGTTATGTTTAATCCGAATGATAAGGTTCTGGATAGTGGATAGCCCATTCCCGAATATCCGCCTGTAATGGTTTCCGGGTCGTACTGTTTGTCCACGCCTGTTCCGGTCCATAAATTCTCACCGGAGAAATAGACACGGAGGTTCTTGATTCCCCAGCGTGAACTGATTGCCGTAGGGATGGTATAGCCCACCTGCAAGTTTTTCAGGCGGATATAAGCGGCATTCTGCAGATAGCGGGTCTGTGTATTCAAATTTTTCCCATTATACAGCGGACGGGGTAAATAGGCGTCGGTATTGGTTTGCGTATAGCCTTCTTGCACCGACCAGGTGTTCTCATCGCGGAAATAGTCGCTTACGGCTTCCAGTCCGGCTGCTTGCCACATACCGCCACCATTGGCGCCAAAGGTATAGACACTGCCGTTCCATACGTCGCGTTTCATGACGCCTTGGAAGAAAGCGCGGAAGTCGAATCCTTTCCAACTTGCGTTCAGATCCAAACCGAACAGATAGCGCGGGGTGTTGTTGCCTATCACACTCAAGTCGCCCGAGTCTCCCAACACTTCCGAACCGGAAGAAATTTTTCCGTCACCATTGATGTCGGCATACATAATGTCACCGGCTTTCCAGTCCGAGCCCAATGCGTCTTGTCCCCCCTTGGGCAGAGTAGCCAAGTGTTGCTGCATTTCTTCGTCTGTACGAGCCAGCCCTTTGGTGGTGTATCCCCATATCTCTCCGATATAGCGTCCGGTGATGTAGCTCCATATATTGTTTGTCGGGTTGTTGGGATATCTGGTAATTTTGGCGCGCGAATCGGAGAGGTTGAAATTCACTCCATAGTTCAATCCGTTTTGGAGTTGGTCTCTCCAGCCGATGGTCAACTCCCATCCCATAGTGCGCAAGTCGGTATTATTTGTGTAAGGAACCCCCGTGCCCAGTACTGCTGGAAGTTCGGGAGCATAGCCCACCATATCTTTTGTATTGCGGATGTAATATTCCACAGAACCCGTCAGGCGGTTGTTGAATAATCCCCAGTCTAATGCCATATTTATGGATTGGATCTTTTCCCAAGTCAGATCTTCGGAAACAAGTCCCGGAGCGTATGCGGTATTGGGACGTTTGCCGTTCATCAGCCAATAACCATTGGATGCACCTACATTCATGGTCTGGTAAGTCTGATACCAGTTGCCGGTGTTTTGGTTTCCCAACGAACCTGCGGACGCACGTAACTTCAACAGCCCTACTACATTGGTCAACGATTCAAAAAACTCTTCATGGGCTATATTCCATCCCACAGATACCGAAGGGAATACTCTCCAACGGTTGTTTGCCCGGAAACGCGAGGTGCCGTCAGCTCTGACATTGCCTTCAAACAGGTATTTGTCATTGTAACTGTAGTTCACGCGACCGAAGAAACCGGCAGTAGCCCATTCATTGCGTGAACCATATACAGATGGGGGGACCTCTGTTCCGTCAGGACCCAGCCCTGTGGTCATGTCGATTTCGGATTTGTTACTGAACATGATACCTTCGCGTGTCAGGCCGTATTGTTTCTCTTTCAGTTCTTCTGCCTGGAATCCTGCCAGAATATGGAAGTTATGACGTTCGTTGAACAAGTGGGTATATTCCGTATATGCTGAAAAATTATAATAATTGTTCTTATATAGACCTTCATGTACTTCGGACTCGCTTGTAAACGGAACGGGCTCCCCATTTACATTATGGTTGTAAAACTGCTGTAAATCCCAGTGTTGGTCGTTGGCATAAGTATGATAACTGAAATCAATGTGCGTAAGCCAGTTTTTCACGGGCTCTATCACAAAGCTTGCCTGATGATAAACATTGTCGTTCTGCGTTTTGTCCACTCCTCCTTCTGCTAATCCAAGTATCGGTGACGGAGAGGAATAATAATATCCGTTGCGGTCAAGAACCGGCAATACGGGCCATCCCTGGCGCGCTATATCACGATATAGACTGGAAGTCAGTGTGGCGGGACGCTTATAATCTTTGCGTACAAAACGAACGGAGTAATTGAAGCGCAACCAGTTCGTGAGTTCCGAACTTACTTTGAGCATGGCATTGTAGCGGTTCAGTCCCTCTTCGCCTAAATTCATGAATCCACCTTGATTCAAGTAATTCAGAGAAGCGTAGTAATTAAGTTTCTTGTTGCCACCGCTCAGACTGAAGTTATGTTCTTGTGAGAAAGTCCATTTTTTGAATATAATGTCAAAGTAATCTTCATCATTGATACCGTGGGCATAGCCATCCTGCCATAGTTTGCTTCCGTCACCGCGGTCCGAGATGGAATACAGGATGGTGCCGTCATTTGTGACACGCTGTCCGGGGCCGCAAGGCGTTGCATTATGATACGCTACCAATTTCTCCATACGATCCGGCAGGAAATAAGCACCGTTTCCCCCGTTAGTCATGGTATCATTCATCCAGCTGGCAAAATCAACGGAATTCATCATGTGATTCATGCTGATAGGGTTACCAAAGCGGAAACTGTTGTTGTAGTTGATAGTTACCTTGCCTTCTTCACCACCCGACTTGGTGGTGATCAGGATGACTCCAAACGGTGCACGCGAACCATAGATGGAAGAAGCCGCTGCATCTTTCAATACGGAAATGCTGGCAATATCCTGAGGAGAAATGGTGTTTAAGTCACCTTCCAGTCCATCAATCAATACCAATGGAGAACCGTTGGTTCCTTGTCCGATGGTGGTTGTGCCACGTACATTGATGCTCGGCGTATCTTCCAGGCTACCATTGGATTGTGTAATCTGTAATCCCGGAATCATACCCTGTAATGCTTGGGTAACGTTAGCTACCGGACGTTGCTGGATCTCTTCAGCCGAAATTACTGCTACCGATCCCGTCAGGTTCACTTTCTTCTGGGTACCGAATCCTACAACGACTACTTCGTCCAACATTTGGGTGTCTTCTTTTAAGACAACTTGAAGTGCTTGGCCGGCTTGGGGCTTTATTGTTTGAGATTGGTATCCGATGAAAGAAACCAGAAGTGCTCCGTCACCCGATACTTGCAGGGTAAAATTCCCATCGATGTCTGTAATGGCTCCATTGGTAGTTCCTTCCTCAGTGACCGTTGCACCGATAACCGGTTCACCGGCATCATCTACCACCTGTCCTTTCAGCGTTTTCCGGGATTGGGATTTTCCGGCTTGCTTCGGATCTTTGCCGTGCATAAGGACGATGTGGTTTCCTTCTGTTTTCCAGGTGACGGAAGACTCTGCAAACAACTGCGCCAGTATCTCCGACACCGGTTTGTTCTGTACGGAAATGGTTTTGAGCTTCTTTACGTCCACGTCCTTCTTATAGATAAACAAATAGTCTGTCTGCGATTCTATATCGTTCAATATAGACTCTATCCGGACATTCTTCTGATTGATCGTTACTTTGGCGTTCTGTGCGTACGCACCTTCTGCCATTAGAGTCAAGCTGCTGAAGCATAAGCAAAATGCAGATTTTCTTGCGAATCTAAACAAATGTTTAAATTTGGAACTTTCAAGGTCGTGAAAGTCCAACATAGGAATGTTTTTCATACCTTTGTGAAATAAGTTATTAATACGATTTTGTTAATAAGATTGTGTTAATCAAAAGTCGATGGGTGGGGCAACATCTATCGGCTTATTGTTTTATAGGTTTTACTTCTTAATATGAAATGCCATAAAAATAAGAGTTTAAAGGTTTATAAATTTAGAGGTCAGTTGATATCAATTTTGTTCTCTTCTACGTTTCTTTTGTAGGTGAAGTCCACGTTTGTTTGCAGGACGCGCAATATATAATCCAGTCCTTCGGCTATACGGAATTTTCCGGTTAGCATGACTTTTTCTATTTCCCGGTTGTGTATGCTGATACTCAAGTCGAAATATTTTTCCAGATCTTTCATTATATCAGCCAAAGGCTTGTCACGGAAGCAGTACAGTCCTTCTTTCCAGCGGTACATGTTATAGTCATCTATGTTGCTGACTGTCAATTTGCCGTTTTCTAATGTCGTTTTCTGGTTGGGAGCCAGTATTACGGATTGTGTTTCGTTTGACGGAGAGGCAACTTTCACTTTTCCTTGCATCAGAGAAGTTTCAAAAAAATCTTTTTTGGAATAAGCCTCTACATTGAATTTAGTACCCAATACTTCCACGTCCATTGCATAGGTATGTACGACAAACGGGCATTTCTCGTTATGTACAACCTCAAAATAAGCTTCACCATCCAGTATTATTTCACGTTTGCCTTTCATGAAAGAAATGGGGTAACGTATGGTGGTTCCGGCATTCAACCAAACGTCCGTTCCATCGGGCAAGATAACATTGGCACGCTGCCCGGAAGGAACGGTGACAGTCTGCATGGCTGAATCTGTATAATTATTACCTATTGAAAGAAAAGTAGCTGTAATGCAGACCGTCACTGTTATAACCGCAGCTATTTTCATAAATTCCCGGACGAAGGACTTATGAATACTTCTACGGGGGGATGTTGTCTTTTTCTTGTCCGGATTGGGAGATGCCAATACCTGCATCGCATCGAACAGCTTCCGCTCTTTGTACAACAAATCACGGTTTGCGTCAGAAAGTTCGGACCATTGTTTTATTTCCTTCATTTCTTCTATCGATGCGCGTCTTTCGAAAAAGCGGTATAACAAATCTTTATCCATAATATTTTTCCTTTTTCTACTATAATAGCGGATAAGGACAAGGTACCCCTAGTGACAAAAGCACTTTTTTTCAGAAATGTTGTAAGATGTAATGCCGATGGTCTGAAATGTGCGTATGTCTTGTCCAAATTGGGCGAAAACAAAATTTTATAGAATAGGGCGGGAGAGGTGTATTTCTATTCCGGCTGCTTCTATGTCGGCGCCCATCGGTGGGTTGCGCTTGGAAAGTGTGAACCTTATCTCTTCTATCTGAGGGAAGTCACTGAAAAGTCTGTCGATAATTCTTTTGCCGACATGTTCCAACAGTTTGGAAGGGACACTCATTTCCTTTTTGACCGTTTCGTAAACATCGGCATAACTGACGGTGTCGGCCACGTCATCCGTTTGCATAGCCTGCTGTATATTGACTTTAAGTTTCAGGTTGACAATGAATTCATTGCCGACTAACGTTTCTTGCTCGCCTACTCCGTGGTGGGCAAAGAAGCGCATACCATTAAGAAATATATGACTCTCCATTATTATGTTAAAATTTATATTATAACTTGTCGGGAAACAAAAGTAAGTTTTACTTCTTAGTTGGCAAAGCAAAACATATAGTTTCTTTAGAGGTCGTCAGTAATGGGTATTGATTGTGCCGTTTGGTTTCTGAATATACCGACTATGAGGTATTGCCGTGATGTGTTGCATGCGGTAACTTTGTAAAAAAGAGCAAACAAACGTTGCTGATACAAAAATGTAAGTCCTTTTTGATTAGGATTGGAAAATAATGTAAAAAAGGATATATATCAATCAATAAATATCTCATAAATAAATAGTTACAGATGAAATTAAATGCAAGAATGAATGTGGAGAAAGTGGCTGTCATGCTGCTTTTTGCAGGTCTATGGATCGTTTCTTCAGCCAAGGCCCAAACGCCTGATAGAGTAGATGTACATGGTACCATTTATGAACTGGAAGGGACAAAAATGTTGCCGCTGGATTTCGCGACTGTTTCGTTTCCTGACTATGCTATTGGAACAACCAGTAGGAATAAGGGGCGTTATATATTTAAGAACGTGCCGGTAGGCAAAGCACGGATGAGGGTTCAGTTTTTGGGTAAACTCCAGATTGACGTTGTGGTGGATGTCAGAGGAGATATGGAGCCGTTGGACTTCACAATGAAAAATGAGGATTTCAAAATTAAGGAAATCATTGTTACCGCACAAAACAATCAGGCGGGAAATTCTACATCCTCCAGAATAGCGCGTACGGCCATAGACCATGTGCAGGCGACAAGTTTGTATGACTTGATGGCTTTGATGCCCGGAGGGCTTTCTTCGGAACCCAATCTGGACAATGCCCGGCAGATCAACATACGCCAGGTCTCGGATGCGACAAAAGTCTCGAATTTCAATGCGTTGGGTACAGCCATTATCAGAGATGGAGCTCCCGTTTCGAACAATTCGAACCTGCAGGCTATGAGCCCTACGGTGGGTGGGCAGGCGGTTGCTTTGTCGGGTGGATCATCACCTGCAGGAGGATTGGATGTACGCAGTATCGGCACAGAGAATATAGAGTCGGTGGAGATTATCCGTGGAATCCCGTCTGTGGAATACGGTGACCTTACTTCCGGAGCCGTTATCATCAACGCTAAAGCAGGGCGTGAACCTTTGCGTATCAATGCGAAGGCCAATCCAAAAGTGTATCAGGCTTCTCTGGCTACAGGCTTTACATTAGGTGAAAATAAGGGAGCGCTGAATGTCAGTGGTGATTATGCTTATAATATTTCCAATCCTACGCAGTCTTACCGGCACTACCAGAGACTTTCTGCAAGGGTGATGTATTCTAATGTTTTTCTCAACAACAAGTTACGCAGCAACACCTCGCTTAACTTTATCTATGGTAAAGACCAGCGTGACCGTAATCCGGATGATGAAATAACAAAGACTGCTTCGCGCGGCGAGGATGTGGGTGTGACGCTCAATACTAATGGTTCGTGGAACATTGACAAAGGGTGGTTAAAGAATGTGCGTTATGTCGTTTCGGGTACTTATACAGGTAAAAGCAGTTATTACCAGCAGGTTTATTCTTCGGCCAATGCTCCATATTCCATGACTACTGCGGATGGAACGGTTCTTTCCAATATTCCCGGCCGGCATGTCTATGATGCCGGGGGAAATGAGATTACCCGTTTCGGTGATGCTGATGTGCAGAATTATGCCATTTATCTTCCCAGTAGCTATTTGGGACATTATAATATTGACAGCAGAGAGATTAATGTCTATGCCAAACTGGCTACGAATTTCTTCAAACAGGCCGGGCGTGTCAACAATAGAATGTTGGTCGGTGCAGATTTCAGGTCGGACGGCAATATGGGTAACGGAAAAACTTATGATCCGTCCGCTCCGCCCTATAGAAATCTAAGTCAGAACAACGCCACTTTCCGTCCCCGTTCATACAGGGACATCCCTTTCATCAACCAGCTCGGTCTTTTTGCCGAAGAGAACTTCAACTGGCGGATCGGTTTGCGGATGCTTAATATTCAGGCTGGCGTGCGCTATGACCATGTGTCTGTAGTGAAAGGAACACTGTCACCGCGTATAAATGCATCTTTCGACTTGGTGCCGAATCTGTTCACTATCCGCGGGGGATATGGCATTACGGCGAAGATGCCTACTCTGCTTTATCTGTACCCGGAAAAGGCCTATTTTGAATACGTCAACGTCAACGAACTTGCCAATGAGAGAATAGCTGAAAACGAACGCATGTTCATTACTACTACAAAAGTGTATAATGCGGAAAACAAGGACTTGAAGATTGCCAGAAACTATAAGGCGGAACTTGGGTTTGACGTGCATGCGGGAAAAGTAAATTTGGCGGTGACTGCTTTTTCTGAGCGCCTGAAGAATGGGTATTCTTTGGATGCGGGGTTCAATACCTTCAAGCCTTTTATGTATAACGAGTATGGCCGCGATGAAGATAATCAACTGGTGTTGACAGGTAGCCATCCGGTACTGTCCAAGTACTATGCACCAGGCAATAATCTGTTTGTCAATACGAAAGGAGTTGAATTTGACTTGAATCTGGGACGTATTGATGCTATCCGCACTTCTTTCTTGTTGAATGGTGCCTGGATGTGTACTGAAAGTTATACCAATGGGTACAACTTTTATGACAACAGCGGGAGTGGAGCTTCGCAGAGGAAGCATGTAGCCATTTATGAGCCGAAGAGCTCTATAAGTCATGACCGGCAATTCTCTACTACGTTGCGGGCTACACACAACATTCCGAGTATTGGTTTTGTGGTGACATTGACTGCGCAAGCTGTATGGCAGCGGTCAAACTGGAGGACTTTTGGAAATGACTCCATTCCTATAGGATATATTTCAGTAGAGGATGCATCCGTAAATATGTTCAAGCCGGGACAGTACACTACGGCAGAGGCTGTGAAAGAGGCCGGATACGGGTATATGTTACAGAATGTATCGCATTCTGATGCCATCAAGGAGTCTTATTCGCCTTTTTTCTGTTTCAACATCAATGTGACGAAAGAAATCAGTGATAATTTCCGTGTCTCCTTTTTCGCTAACAATATGTTCAGAAGTTATCCACGAAAGGAGTCTAAGCGTTCTCCGGGTACTTACATTACTATGAACAACCGCTTTTATTTCGGTTTGGAATTAGCGCTCACCTTATAAAGAATAGATTATGAAGAAATATACGATTATTTTTGTTTTGACGGCGCTGGCATTGGTGTCGTGCGAGCAGTTCAGAGAAGCCAATGATGCGGAAAATATAGCTCCTATCAGCGTATCTGTAAAACTGCGGCTGGAAATGGAAAACTTGACGTTGGCTGAAGATTTGCTTGTCAAGTTCGACAACTATAATGAAGGGCTGCATCTGGAAAAAGGGTTTAGGAGTGAAAATGTACAGGTGGACGGTATTGTGCCGGGAATCTACACCATCAGCGTCTCCGGAGTGGCTACTGACCGGGAAGGGGGTGAATACTATTTGAACGGTAATTTGGTGAATAGAGCCTTGTTTGACAACGGGACTTCTCTGGAACTGCCGTTGAAAGGTCTCAAAATAAGTCCGTTAGTGTTCAAGGAGATTTATTATGCCGGTTCAAGGACTCCCTTGAATGCGGCTTACTTCCGTGACCAGTTCTACGAGATTTACAATAATTCTGCAGAAACCCAGTATTTGGACGGCATTTACTTCGCCAATCTTACTCCGGGCAAGGCTACCACCTCTTTGCCTCTTTGGCCGGAAGAGGACGGTGACGACTATGTTTACGCTGAACGTGTGTGGAAATTTCCGGGTAATGGCAAGGAGTATCCGTTAGCATCCGGCGAATCGTGTGTTATTGCCCAGTTTGCCGCCAATCATAAGTTACAGCAGTATAATCCTGATTCTCCGGTAGATTGCAGCTCGTCCGAATTTGAGTTTAATATGAACAATCCCAATTTTCCCGACCAGCCCGCCACAGATATGGTTCATGTGTTTTATAATGGCAAAAGTGAGATAGGAAGGATACCGCAATACCTCACTTCTGTTTTTGGAGGAGCATACGTGCTGTTTAAGGTAGCGGAGGGTGATACATGGGATCCGGTAAATGACCTGTCCATGAAAACGACGGATTTGAGAAAGCCTAACAGTAAGAACTTTTATGCGAAGATTCCTGTCAGATATGTGCTGGATGCGGTGGAAGCCATTGATAACGAGTCGATGGTCAATGCAAAGCGGATACCGGCCGTTCTTGATGCGGGGCTTACCTATGTCGGTGCCACTTATTGCGGTTTGGGTGTGGCGCGCAAACCGTCTATGAATGAGAACGGTGAATTTCTGAGGAGAGAGAATGGGGCTTTGATTTTTCAGGATGGCAACAACAGTACGGATGATTTCGAGAAAAAGGTGGTTCCGGAGTTAAGAAGATATGGTACGGGGATGCCGTCGTGGAATCATAGTAAATAATAGGTTGAACTACATATTTAGAACAGAAAGATATTATGAGAAGAAATATAGCAAGAGGATTAGGTATCCTTTCATTAGTCTGGCTTTCGGGAACATCACTCCATGCGCAGGGATTCTCTCCGGCAGGCATGGAGTCGCTGATGCAGCAAAAATTGTGGTTCTACTCGCGGAATGCCGCCGGAACAGTGTTTGATGATACACGGAATTATTCGAATGTAAAAGTTGGGTATGGCATGGAAAGGGGCGACTTTCATCGTCCGCAGGAGGGGGAAGACACCAGACACTTGAATGTAAGCAGTGAAGGTTTCCTGAATTTGAGGGATGCTTATGTATGGGGAGAGTTCTCTTTTGAGCAAAGGAATGTACATGATGCCGGATATAACGCCTCCGTCACGGATCCTTTCAGGGGGATGCCCTATTATGTAGTCGATTCACATCTTAGCAAGTGGAGGAGCCAGTACTATAATCTGAGATTCCGGGCAGCTACTCCTTTGTACTGGAACAAAGTGGCGTTTGGACTCGAGGGAACATATGTTGCTTCCATTGCAACCAAGCAGAGAGATCCCAGGGCAGATACTCGTTTCTATACATTGGAGCTTGTGCCGGGCATTACTTATAATATCAATGGAAAACATAAATTGGGCGGGAATTTTGAATATGCATCCATCAAAGAGGATTCCCGTATGAGCAATGCCAACAATTATGTTGACCAGGATTATTATGAGTTATATGGATTGGGCGTTGCTGTCAAGGGTATCGGCAGCGGACGGACTGCTAACTATTTTGGAAACCGGCTAGGCGGAGGGATACAGTATAATTATAATGTGCGGAAAGTTAATGTTTTGTTTGAAGGAACCTATACAGTGAAGGTAGAGAATGTGGAAGTTTCCTTTGATGATCCCAGGAAAGATGCGAGCGTCAAAGAGCGGGTGGCGCAGGCTGCCTTGAGCCTTTATGGTAGGGGAAACCGGTTTTCTCATTTTTTCAGGACCGGATATTATTATCGGCATATAGATGGTATCCAGTACGTGAGTCAGTATGACAACAGCGATTCGCAGAACGGCTGGATGGATTTGTATCATAGTATCCGTTCGACGTATCGGCTTAAGGTGGCGTCTGCCGACTATTCTGTTTCAAAAAATAGGGGAGATGAGTATAGTTGGAAAGTGGATGTGGGTATCCGGTATAGAAAAAACAAGGATGAGTATCTGTTGCCCAATTCTCTCAAAGGGGCGGAAAATCTTTATTGGGGCTTATGCGGGAAGAGGAACTTGAGTATCGGCAATACGCATAACAGGCGTCTTCTGGTTAGTGCTGCTGCCGGATATAACAAGAACCTGTCCGGCAGTTACCGCTATGGGGGCTCGCATGCCGATTATCTCACTGTGACGGAACTTGAAACGCAGGATGAGAACTATCTTATTTCCGACTTCTATCGGATAGGAGTGGATATAACCTATTCGCAACAGTATAGTGCAGACAAGAAGACCCATATTTTTGCAAAAGCAGGCTTTGACTATGTGAAAACGTCTGATTATGGCTTTGACCATAGAAGCTATATTACTTTTAGTATGGGGGTTAATTTTTAACATGTTTTCTAAACTAATAAATAACAGGGAAATGAGAAGATTTTTATTTTTAGTATGTTTTATTGTAGTATCCATGACTTCGTCGTATGCCCAGCGTGGGTTTGCTATTGTCGTTGACCCGAAAAGTTATAAAGAGGCTAAGTTGGAAATAGAGCAGTATGCCGCGGCGATAGAAGCTGTTCAGGGGCTGAAGGTATATAAGGTGATTGATCGTTGGGGGGTACCCGACTCTATTCGGGCGGAATTGATCCGGCTGCACACGAAGAAAAGATACCCCATTGAGGGAGCTGTGTTTATCGGTGATATTCCGGTTGCCATGATCCGGGATGCACAACATCTGACGAGTGCTTTCAAAATGGATCAAAGGCGTGACCGCAAACAGTCGTCTGTACCATCAGACCGCTTTTATGATGATTTTGAGCTTCAGTTCACTTATTTAGATAAAGATGAAGATGCTCCTTGGTTCTATTATTCTTTGTCGGCGGAGTCAGGGCAATATCTGCGTCCGGATATTTATACAGGAAGGATACGGCCGACTGATTGCAACGGAATCTCGCGTTATGATAAACTTCGCGGCTATTTGAAGAAGGTAGTGGCTGAAAAGCTTGGCGGGAATGTACTCGACAATATGCTGTTCTTCGGGGGGCATGGGTATATTTCAGAATCCATGGTGGCCCGTATGGATGAAAAGGAAGGACTGTATGAACACTTCCCCTGGTTGAGGCGACAGAAAAACGGTATCGGCTTTATAGACCATACGCAGGAGGATGTGATAAAGTTTCGTTTGATGAACGAACTGATGCGTCCGGAACTAGACTATGCTGTCCTGCACCACCACGGTTATTGGGATACTCAATATCTGAACAACATTCCAAGACCGAAGAATCCGCTTCAGGCCAAGGAAATGATACAGAGCTACGGGCGTGCGCATATCCGTGCCGCCAGGGAGAAGGGGAAAAGCGTGGATAGCATGATGGTGAAGATGGAACGCCGTTTTGACATTCCGCATACATGGCTGGGAAATACATTTGAACCGGAAATATGCAGAAAGGATTCTGTTGAAGATGCTGATTTGGATTTGCATCTGGCGGATTTTGCGACCTATGATTTTAAACCGAATTGCCGTGTTGTCATGATTGATGCCTGTTTCTGCGGCTCGTTTCACAAGGAAGATTGTATTGCCAATGAATACATCTTCAGTGCGGGCAAGAACATAGCATGTATTGCCAATACGGTGAATGTTCTACAGGACAAGTGGAGTGACCGTTATATGGGATTATTGGGACTGGGTATGTGTGTAGGGGATGTGGCGCGGTATTCCGGCTATCTTGAATCTCATGTAATCGGCGATCCTACATTTGCTTTTACTCCGGCAGTGAAAGGCGTAAATGTGAATAAACTCTTGGCAGATGATGATGCTTCCGTTTGGAAAAAGTGGCTGCATAGGAGTGACTTGCCGGAATTGCAGTGTATGGCTATTGAGCAGATGAATAGGGAACGTCTGGTTTCATCAGCCGAGTTGCTGGACATTTTTCGTACTTCACCCAACGCGATTGTACGCATACAGGCGCTCGTGTCTTTGTCGGAACTAAGGGACGATTATTTTATCGAAGCGATTAAGTTGGCTGTGGATGATAGCTATGAGATGGTCCAGCGTTTGGCTCTCCGTTTTTTGGGACAAAGCGGTGATGAGCGTCTGATTCCTTCACTTGTAAAAATCTGTATATCCAACAATACATCCGAACGTTGTAATTTCAATGCACTGAATGCTTTGTCCTTCTATCCGGAAGATAAGTTGTTGGCTGAGTTTGACAAACAATTCAGCAGTGACGGTATCTGCTATATCAATAAAAAAGAAGTGGGAAATACTATCCGGAAGGCAATCAAGTCAGCTTCTGAAAGATGGGTGGATGACACAATGTCCATTGTTGCCGATGATACGACCGACAAAGCACGTAGATCAAACATCCGTACCTTACGTAATTATTGTCCTCATTATTTGGTTCCGCATCTGCTTTCTTATGTGAAGGAATCCGGGCAACCTGAGATGCAGGTGATGTTGCTTGAGGCATTAGGATGGCATAGATATTCGTATACAGCGCCTCAGATTGCCGCTTGTGCCAAGGATATGAGTGAGAATATGAACCTGCCTTTGGAAGTTCGTGAAGAGGCTTTGAAAACTTACAAGAGAGTAAAGTAGCCGTTTCCGGTCAGGGGACAACTGGCATGTCGCAAAAAAAAAGCATTTGATCTTGAAATGGAATCAAATGCTTTTTCTGTATGCTCTTGCAGTTTTCTATCTGCCTGTCTGCTCAATCAATCCTTTTATTTTCTCATTCAGACTTTCTGCTTTCATCAATTGTTCTAACGTCAAGTGCATGCGATATCGCCAATAATGCCGCGGATTGGCAGGAATATTGATGCGTTCTTCTTGCACATTGGGGTTGCGCCACTTTCCGTCCATTGACATCCAGTCCTGCAAAGAGAGGATACTGAGAATGGAATTACTGTATAAATGATTGCGTACCACTTCTTCACAAAGTTCGGGCGTAGCCACGGCTGGTGCGGTACCGTAATGTCCCAGCATGGTATTGTAGTATCTCTGTGTCTGTTGGAAATCTTCTTCCCACCATCCACGGAGAGTGGACATGTCATGCGTGGAGATGGTACATACGGAACGGTAAGGATACCAGTCCGGATGGCCGAATTCTTGGGATGGATCCTTCGGCATACGCTGTATTTCTAGAGATAGGATACGCAGATCGTTCATTACCCATGCCACACAGTCGGGAATCATGCCTAAGTCTTCTCCACACACCAGCATGCGTGTAGATTGTGTGAGTTGGGGAAGCTTCTTCATGGCTTGTTCGCCCCAGAAATCATTATGGCGATGATAATAGTACTGGTCATACAGGCGGTTGAAAGCCGATTTTTCCCAATCGTTCAGAGCACGGTAAACGAAGTCGTGTTGCACACCGATACGCGGGTGATATTTATGGGAATCTGTGCGGTCGGGCACAAACAAAACATCACTGATCAGTGCATACAATCCGTCACGGATCCAAATGCTGTCTTCATCGGTCTTACCGGCAAAATAAGCTTCTACCTTGCGCTGGGTATCGAATTCCGGACGCATCCGATAGATTTCGTACGTATTGGTCGGTTCGATGAAAGTCTGTTTTACATAGTCGGTATGGGGACCGAACATCTGTCCGAGGAAATATTCATGGATGTAGGGCTTTAAGAATTCTTCACGGAATGCCAGTCCGTAGCTTTCTATTTCCTCACGTGTCATAGGCAATGCGGGCACAAATTGTCCCAACAGACCATGTACGGCGTTCATCGGTATCTCCCAGATGCGGAAGAAACCAAGGATATGGTCAATGCGATAGGCATCGAAGTATTCGGACATTTTACGGAAGCGCTTCATCCACCAAGCATATCCGTCTTGTTCCATAACATCCCAGTTGTAAGTGGGAAACCCCCAGTTTTGTCCGTTTACAGAAAAATCATCGGGTGGGGCACCGGCTTGCCCGTTCAGATTGAAATAGTAGGGTTCTGTCCAAGCTTCCACACTATTGCGGCTGATGCCGATAGGAATGTCACCTTTCAGTACCACCCCATTGGCACGGGCATGTTCAGTAGCTGCAAGCAGTTGCAGGTGCAGGTTGAACTGGATGTAATAATAGATGGCTATATGAGGATAATCAGCTGATTCCGGTTCACACAACTTTTCAATTTCTTTTACGTCGTAAGTGCTGTATTTAGGCCATTCACGGAAATTCGGTGTTTTATAGGCATCCCGTAAATAGCTGAATACAGCGTATGGCTGTAACCATTCTTTATTGGTTTCATAAAATTCCTTGAAAGCTTTTGAGGACAGGACCTTTTCACCTTCCTGCTTGAAGATGAGATGGAAATATTCCCATTTCGTTTGGTTTACAGCTTCATAATCTACTGTAGGCAAGGCGTTCAGTTCTTTCTGGCGCTTGTTGAACGCTGTCATCAGGCTCTTGTCTTTTAAATTCCCCAATAGCCTTAAATCCGTGTACATCGGGTGGAAAGCGTAGATGGAGATGCTGTTGTAGGGATAAGAGTCTGTCCATGTATGGGTCATTGTCGTGTCATTGATGGGCAGAATCTGTACGGCTTTTTGACGGGTGGCGACTGCCCAGTCAATCATACGCTTCAAGTCACCGAAATCGCCTACTCCGAAACTTTTCTCAGAGCGGAGGGAGAATACAGGAATGGCTACCCCGGCTCCTTTCCAGGACGGAAGGCTGAAATATACGTAGCGGTCACCAATTGCCAAGGTTTCGTTCGTATCTATTTGCGGATCGGCCATATAGCGGTTGGGGTTGTTTTCCCAAGCTACGGCACGGTGTTCTTTCTTGTTATAAAGTATGAATTTGTATTCCAGCGGGAAATTGATCCTGCCTGCATCCACTTCTATCTGCCATTCAGGGAAAGTGGCGTCACTCATCAGGACGGACTTGTCCGGATCCCAGTCACCCAATATTTTCTGGTTGCCGCAAATTGCCAGACAATGTTCGTTGTCGATGCAGGGCGCATATGCTTTTATCAGCAGTCCTTTTTTGTGTCCTTTGGGGGCGGCACTGCGTTCACGGTGTGCCAACAAGGATTCTGTGAAAGCAGAAGAGTAGAAATATTGTTGTTCCGGCAAGTTCTTCCAACAATCTTCTATGCGATAGTTCTTCTTTGAAGAGCCTGTGACATAGAGCGTACGGGGAAGACTGTCCCATTCCGTACGTATGGATTTGCCATCGCGATAAATATAGTAACTGTACTGAATAACACCGTTCTCCGGTATCTGGATACCTACTTTGGCACTCCAGTGTATGCCATCGATTGTACTGAGAGCGATAGCTTTGTCGGATTCATTGTTGCCGAGTTCGGGAATGGAACCTAGAACTCTGACTTCTTCACCCCAACTGGTGCGATACTCGATATTAAATGATAGTGTCATATATATTAGATTTATAAATAGCAATAGCTGCAATGATTATGCAAGTATAGAAATTATTCTTCATAATCATGCAGCTATTGTTATTCAAGTCATTTAAAATCCTATGCAAACGTTTGTGTTTGTTTGACCCTTATCCACAACGGGAGGCGCCACAGGTCTTGCAAATGAGGCAACCTTCTTGGTAAACCAAAGTTTCGTTGCCGCAGTTGGGGCATTTCTTGCCTTTGGCTTCCGTGCCGTCCTGAATGTATTTCTTTAAGGCACGTTCTACACCGTTTTTCCAGGTATTGATGTTTTCGCTATCCAATTGTAATGAACCGACCAATTTGATAACCTGTTCAATAGGCATGCGATAACGCAATACACCGGAAATCAGTTTAGCATAGTTCCAATATTCTTTATTGAACTTTTCGGACAATCCTTCAATGGTGACTTTATAGCCGCGCTTGTTCTCGAACTGGAAGTCATAGCGTTTATTGCCATTTTCATCTATATTCTTGATGATATGGCCGGAGGTTACATTCTTTGGCAGAATGATACCTTCATCATCATCCAATACACCGGTGAAAATCTCATAAGGATGATTGTCCAGTAAACCGACAAATGCCACCCATTTTTCTTTGTTGTTTTGAAAACGTACCACGTCTGCGTCCAATACTTTAGGACGAGTTTCGACAACCGTAGGCGGCTTGCATGGAGGAAGACCTTCTTTCTTGTCGCTCTTGGTGGAAATAAGCACGCCTGAGCGGGAACCGTCACGATAAACCGTACATCCTTTACAACCGGATTTCCATGCCTCTATATATAAGCGGTTGACTAAATCTTCATCTACATCATTCGGCAGATTGATGGTTACACTGATGGAGTGATCTACCCATTTCTGGATGCGTCCCTGCATCTTGACTTTCATCAGCCAATCTACATCGTTGGAAGTTGCCTTATAATAAGGTGATTTCGCTACCATTGCATCAACCTCCTCTTGAGTATAGCGTTTGGCCGGGTTGTAGCCCTGTGCCTCCATCCAAGTTACAAACTTGGGATGGAAAACGATATATTCTTCGAATGCATCACCGGTTTCGTCTACGAAATCAACGTGAACATTGGTGTCGTTCGGATTGACTTTGCGGCGGCGTTTATATACCGGTAAGAATACAGGCTCGATACCGGAGGTGGTTTGTGTCATCAAACTGGTAGTACCCGTCGGAGCTATGGTGAGGCAGGCGATATTGCGGCGGCCGAACTTTTTCATTTCTTCGTACAGTTCCGGATCAGCTTCACGCAGACGGTTGATGAACGGGTTGTTTTTCTCGCGCTCGGTATCATAAATCTCGAATGCACCGCGTTCTTTCGCCATTTCTACTGAGGAACGATAAGCATTAAGGGCAACCGCTTTATGTACTCTTTCTGAAAATTCAGTAGCTTCTTCTGTCCCATATCGCAGCCCTAAAGCTGCAAGCATATCGCCTTCAGCTGTAATGCCGACACCGGTACGACGTCCTTGGCCACTCTTTTTGTATATTTTCTGCCACAGGATGCGTTCTGTATGTTTCACGTCTTCACATTCCGGATCAGAATCGATTTTCTCCATGATGCGTTCAATCTTCTCTAATTCCAGGTCGATGATGTCATCCATGATACGCTGTGCCAGTGAAACGTGCTTTTCGAATAGTTCGAAATCAAAATAGGCATCCGGCTTGAATGGATTTACTACATAAGAGTATAAATTAATGGCAAGCAGGCGGCATGAATCATACGGACATAAAGGAATTTCACCGCAAGGATTGGTGGATACGGTACGATAACCCAAATCCGCATAGCAATCGGGCACGGACTCTCTTATGATAGTATCCCAGAAAAGTACACCGGGCTCTGCGGATTTCCATGCGTTATGCACAATTTTCTTCCATAAGGCGGAAGCGTCGATTTCTTTTTTGAAAACAGGGACCTCCGCATCAATCGGGTATTGTTGCGTGTATGGTTTGCCTTCAATGGCGGCCTGCATGAATGAGTCGGCAAGTTTCACGGATACATTGGCTCCGGTCACTTTCCCTTCCGTCATTTTGGCGTCAATGAATGCCTCGGAGTCCGGATGTTTGATGGAGACACTCAACATTAATGCTCCACGACGACCGTCTTGGGCTACTTCACGGGTTGAGTTTGAATAGCGTTCCATGAAAGGAACCAAACCTGTAGAAGTTAATGCGGAATTCTTTACCGGAGAACCTTTCGGGCGGATATGCGACAAGTCATGTCCCACGCCTCCACGGCGTTTCATCAGCTGTACTTGTTCTTCATCTATTTTAAAGATGGCGCCGTAAGAATCAGCTTCACCATCTACTCCGATTACAAAACAATTGGATAAGGAGGCCACTTGATAGTTATTACCGATTCCGGTCATCGGACTTCCTTGGGGAACAATGTATTTAAAGTGATCCAATAAATTGAAAAGTTCCTCCGAACTTAATCCGTTAGGGTACTTGGCTTCAATTCTTGCTACTTCATTGGCTATTCTCCAATGCATGTCTTCCGGAGACTTTTCGTAAATATTTCCGAAAGAATCTTTGACCGCATATTTGTTTACCCAAACTCTAGCGGCCAACTCGTCACCTTGGAAGTATCGTAAAGATTCTTCGTAGGCCTCTTCATAAGAATAAGTTTTTTTTTCCACGATGCTTTGTTTCTTAGATTTTGTTGCAAATAAGTATATTTGTAGAAGCTTTACTTACTGCTAACAAATGCTTTTGCAAATATGAGAATGTTTTTCAATCTGACAAAATAAAAATGAATGTTTTTATTAACCGATTGATAGTTTTCTGAATCTAAATGTTAATAATTTGATTTTTAATTAATTGGTTCTTTAAAGAGAGAGGCAAGTTCTCTAAAAAGGAAATTATAAACAATTTATGAGTATAGAAAGTTTGCTCTTTTTTAGAAAGTCTTCCAAACTTTTATCTTACCATAAAATGACACTCTGTGATTCTTTTTATATCTTTGCAAGAAAAAGAAAGAATGGAAAGTTTGAAACAAAGGAGAACAATACGGAAATATCAGCAAAAAGACATTTCTGCTGATTTGTTAAATGATTTGCTTGAATCCTCTTTTCGTGCCTCTACGGTAGGGAATATGCAAGTTTATAGCGTAATTGTAACGCGTGATGCTGAGCGTAAAGCAAAGTTAGCCCCTGCTCATTTTAATCAACCCATGGTGCAAACGGCTCCGGTAGTGCTTACATTTTGTATTGATTTGCGTCGCTTTAGCAAATGGTGTGAGCAACGGAAAGCTGAACCTGGTTATAATAATTTCGAGTGGTTTGTGACTGGTGCCGTAGATACCTTATTGGTGGCTCAGACTTTTTGTATAGCCGCTGAAGAAAAAGGATTGGGAATTTGCTATCTGGGGACTACGACTTATAATCCTCAGATGATAGTTGAGGCTTTGGAGCTTCCGGAATTGGTGTTTCCTTTGACGACTGTAACTGTGGGATGGCCTGCTGAGATGCCTGAACAGGTGGACCGTTTACCTATGGAAGCGATTGTGCACGACGAAACCTATCATGATTACACTCCGGAAGATATAAATAAGTACTATGCTTATAAGGAGTCACTCCCGGAAAATAAGCAGTTTGTATCGGACAACAATAAAGAAACATTGGCTCAAGTCTTTACAGATGTACGCTATACGAAGAAGGACAGTGAAGCAATGTCTGAGAATCTCTGGAAAGTAATGAAGAAACAAGGGTTTTAAAGATAGGCAAATAAAAGTATGATAGTCTTCTTTAGCCATACTAAACTTGCTGAGGCGTTTTCTTTCTTAAGATAAAGGGAAGAGGAGCTCCGGCAAGTTTAGGATGACAATATCTGTTTACATTCAGTTACCTTTCTTTAATGCAGCTTGAATTTCATCGAATTCCGCTCGGAATGCTTTATCCACTTCCTTCAGTTCCTTGATTGTTTTGCAGGCGTGAAGTACGGTTGCGTGGTCCTTATGTCCGATTAACGTTCCGATTTTGGCTGTAGAGAAGTCCGTGTAGCTTTTGGCTAAAAACATGGCTATCTGTCGTGCCTGCACTACCTCGCGCTTTCTTGATTTGGTATGAATTGTAGCTGTCTCCAAACCGAAATGCTTGCATACGGTGTTGATGATGTCATCAACGGTAATTGCCTTGCTGTCGCTGTTGACAACTTTGCGAACGATACGTTGCGCCAATTCCAGGTCAATATCTTTATTGTAGATAGTGGAATGTGCCATGATGGAGATAACAATGCCTTCCAGGTCACGTACGCTGTCTCCTACATTCTCTGCGATGTAGTCGATTACTTCCGGTGGAAACTGTAAACCGTCACGATGTATCTTGTTGCGCAGGATATTCTTGCGAAGTTCTACTGTCGGTCTTTCCAACTCGGCCACCATTCCCCATTTGAAGCGTGTGATGAGACGTTCTTCCATCCCTTGTAATAATACGGGGGCACGGTCTGAGGTCAAGATGAGTTGTTTGCCGTTCTGGTGCAAATGATTGAAGATATGGAAGAATGTGTTTTGCGTTTTGGTAACGCCTGCAAATTCTTGAATATCGTCGATGATTAATATGTCAATGGTTTGGTAGAAGTTAATAAAGTCGTTGGTCGTGTTATTGCGTACAGAGTCGGTGTATTGAACCTGGAATAAGTGTGCAGATACATATAATACACGTTTTTCAGGATATAATTCCTTGATTTTGGTTCCTATGGCATTGGCAAGGTGAGTTTTGCCTACCCCCGAAGCGCCGTACAGGAATAGAGGGTTGAATATCGTTTTGGCCGGATTTAAAGCGACGGCTTCTGCCACACTGCGCGATAGCTTATTACTGTATCCTTCAATGAATGTCTCGAAATTGTATTCCGGATTCAGATGCGGATCAAGTTCCGGAATTGGAATTTCTGGAATGGCTTTGGTGATAACCGGTTTTTGTGGGGCTATAATGGTGCGGTGTGTGGATTCCAAGTTTATCGTTTTCTCCGGACGGGAACTTTTGTCCACCATTACATTATACATCAATTTAGTCCCCTCGCCAATGACTTTATAAAGAGTTTTGCGTAACAAATCTACGAATTTGTCTTCCAAAAACTCATAGAAGAACTGGCTAGGCACTTGCACGACTAGCGTTTTGTCCTCATATTTTAAAGGAATGATGGGGAGAAACCATGTTTTATATGTCTGCTCCGGAACATTGTCTCTAATAATTTCAAGACAGCGATTCCACAGCCCGACATGATTTATTTCACTCATAACGGCTACAGATACATTTATTAATTAAGCAAAACTTCTACGCATGCAAAATTGGCAATCTTATTTGAGAAAAACAAATGGCGTTTTTCTTGCATTTTTCTATAAAGTAATAAGCGCTTTACTTTCAATTACTTATCAATCAGCATAGAAAATACCCCTGATTGCTTACTGTTGCATTTGTCTAATGTCTTGATTTATAGTGATTATTATGCTGCTTTTAACTCTTTTTTATGGCTTGTGGCCTAAGAATGGAAACCCCTTTTTCATTCTCTAGATAGAGGTATTAAGCACTTTCCTTTCAATTTGTTTTTTCTGCTGTTTATTTAGACGTAATCTATATAATCACTTTTTCTACTTGTCTTTTTTACCAAATAAAGAAAAATGGACATAGCGTTTCGGATGTGATTTTAAGTCTTCCAATAAACTGGCAGCATTGGATGTCGTGGCGTTTAAATTATTATAAAGAGCTGGGTCATTGAATAAAAGTCCTATGGTATTGTTTTTACTGTTCAATTTGTCTGTAATCATTTTTACATTAGCCAATGTAGAATCTACTTTCTGCATGGCTGCAGCATAATCTATCTCTTTCAAATTGTTGGAAATGAGAATGAAATTGTCTCCTATGGTATTTAATTTACCTGTTAGCTGCGGGATATCGTTTTTCATAAGTACCTGCAATTGCTGGGTCGTAGCGGCCATGTTGGCTGTTAGCGCCTGTACGTTATGCAGGGTGGCAGGAATGGAGGGGTCTGCAAGGATGGTGTTTAATGAAGCAAGGATGGAGTCTAATTTAGGCAACATCTGTTCCACTTGCGGCATCATATTGGCTACTTTCTCCATCATTCCATTGTTGAGGGTACCGGGGATGGTATCGCCGACTTGGTATTTTTCATGCGGGTTGTTTACGAGCAATAAGTTCATCTTGACACCGCCCAACATTTCAGCAGCTAGTTCGGCTGTACTGCCTTTGGGAATACGTAATTCCGGATCAATGTCAATTTCAGCGACCACCTTTCCCGGCTGGGTATAGTCGTAATACAAATCGCGCACGATACCTACACGGAAACCATCGGCAAAAACCGGGCTTGATTTAGTGAGCCCATTAACGTTCTGGAACTTCACGTAGAAATAACTGGAAGGCTTGAACATGTTGATACCTTTCAGGTAATTGATACCATATATTAAAATGCAGAGGGCGGCTATGCCTGCGATTCCTATTCTGACTTCTTTAGTGATATACTTCATGATATATTTTGTTGTTATTTGTTTCTATTCTTTTTAAATTCGTTGATGGCTGCATGGATATTGGTCTTTTCACCGTTCTTGAATGCTATGATAAAAGCATCTTTGAATTGTGTAGTGATGCTGCGCTTGGTTCGTAATACTTTGTTATAATCAGGTGAAGCACCATAAGTATATTTATAGATTCCATCTTCTTTGTAGTAATCAACGCCTTTCAGACCTTTCAGCCTTTTGTCGTTTTTGGCTAAAGGACGGGAAGAGGTGAGGATTTGTATTTTAAACACAATATTGCTTGGTCCTGTTTGGGCAACGGCGTCCTTTTCGTTTTTGGGAGGACGTTGCACTTCCGGTTTTGGCTCTTCCAGGGAACCCCTTTCTTTTTCAACTTTGGAGGCTGGAGAGTTGGCGGTTTCAGCAGGAACAGGTACTTCTTCCGGCGTTATGGTGTTGCTGCTTCCGTTTAGGCGAATTTCCTGTTCACGCTTGTAAGTCAGGAATGCACGAAAAATACCGTTGGCGAGGGAAGCTGTTCCGTTTTCTGTATTCAAGTAGCGTTCCTCTTCCGGAGTAGAAATAAATCCAAGTTCCACTAATATACTAGGCATGGCGCTGGCTTTCAGTACAAGGAAACCTGCTTGATGCACGCCGCGGTCTGCACGTTTGCAGGTGTTACGGAAATATTTTTGTACAAGCGAAGCCAGATGTACACTTTGGGACATGTACTTGTCCTGCATGAATTCAAAGATGATGTATGATTCCGCTGAATTAGGATTGAATCCGGCATAGCGCGTCTTATAGTCGCTTTCATATAAAATAACAGAATTTTCACGCTTGGCCACCTCTAGGTTGGCATCTGATTTAGCAAGACCCAATGTCCAGGTTGAGGCACCTTTGGCTGTTCTGTTGTTGGCCAATGCGTTGGTATGTATAGAGATAAATAAATCAGCCTTGGCATTGTTGGCTATTTCTGCACGCCGGTCAAGCGGAATGAAAATATCTCTGTCACGGGTATAAACAACTTTCACATCCGGACAGTTGTTTTTGATTAATTTGCCGAGTTTTAGTGCTACATTCAGATTTATGTTTTTTTCTTTGGAGATTTTGCCAATAGCGCCGGGGTCATGTCCGCCGTGTCCGGCGTCAATAACGACAATAAAGTCTTTTGCTTCAGCGCTGCCGATACAGAAAGGAAAGACAAGCAGCCCTAAGCATACACTGATGTATAATATGTAGCGTCTATATAGTTTCATATAAAAATTGTTGCAAATGTAGTGGAAATTTATAGAAAACTCATACTTTGCCTTTAAGTTTTGTACTTTTTGCGTTCTTTTTCGTTGGATTTAGTTTTTATTTCTTTATTCTTTTTCTGATAATATCCGTACCTTTGCAGTGGTATTAAAAAAATAGATGGGTATGATTCTTCGTTTTTTGAAGAACTGGACATTGCCTTTCGCAATGATTGCCGGCACTTTAGGATATTTCTTTTTGGCAAAGGTCTCTTTTTTATCTCCTGCCAAACCCTATATAAATGGACTGGTTTCTTTTTTGACTCCGACTCTGATTTTTGCTCAATTACTGCTTACTTTCTGTAAGATGGAAGTACGTGATTTGAAACCGAAATACTGGCATGGGTGGCTGTTGATGTTTCAGACATTTTCCTGTCTGATAGTGGCAGCGTTATTGGTATTTTGTCCCATGGAAGAAACTTATCGGGAAATTTTTGAAGCAGCAATGGTTTGTCTTGTCTGCCCTACTGCAACTGCAGCAGCAGTCATTACCGGTAAATTGGGGGGAAGTGCATCAAGCCTGACTACCTATACTTTGTTATCTAATTTTTTGGCGGCACTAATTGTCCCGTTGGTATTTCCCTTAGTGGAACCGAATGCGGATCTTACCTTTTTCATCGCTTTTTTGAAGATATTAAGTAAGGTATTCCCTCTATTGTTATTTCCATTCTTTTTGGCTTGCTTCTTACGTGTATTTGCACCCAAGGTTCACCGTTTTTTAGTAGGTTTTCATGATGCTGCTTTTTATTTGTGGGCTGTGGCGCTTGCCATTGTTTCGGGACAGACTGTACGTTCATTGGTGAATAGTGAGGCTCCTGTTTTTGTAGAAGTGTTGATTGCTTTGGCCGGGTTAGTAACTTGTTGCATACAATTTTATTTAGGAAAAAGGATAGGAGGGCATTATAAGGAACGCATTAGCGGTGGACAGGCGTTGGGGCAAAAAAATACGGTGCTTGCCATTTGGATGGCATATACTTATCTCAATCCTTTGTCTGCTGTAGGACCTGGCTCTTATGTGTTGTGGCAAAACATAATTAACTCGTGGCAGTTGTGGAAAAAGAGAAAGAATGAGTGTCAATAAGCCAAACGCTTTGTTTCGCTATGGCAAACACTTTGTTTCCCTTAGGCAAACAGTTTGTTCAGATAAGCCGAATAATCCGTTTTATTGATTTCGGTGAAGAGGGAGACCGGACGTTATTTGTAGGAATGAATGTAGATGGCTGCGATACTATCTCGCAGAAAGGGTATGACGGATAGGGCGGTTATGGCCTAATGCTGGTCATATCCCAATTTTGTTTCATTATAATCTGATGCGATATAAGTTGGCCTGCCCTTGGTTTCTTTGAAGATACGTCCTATATATTCACCTATCACACCTAATGAGAAGAGCTGGATACCGCCCAGAAAAAGAATAACGACAATCAATGTCGGGAAACCGGCGGCTTGGTCACCGTATAATATTGTTTTAATCAAGAAATAGATGGCGTAGATGAAACTGGAAAAAGAAACCAATACGCCGCATACGGTAGCTATGCGCAACGGGGCGGTTGAAGAGGATGTGATTCCTTCGATGGCGAGATTCAGCAACTTGAAGAAACTCCATGAAGAATGTCCGGCCAAACGATCTCCCCGGTCAAATTCAATCCCCTTTTTCTTGTAGCCAATCCAGCAAAACAGTCCTTTCGTATAACGCTCGTGTTCACGTAAATTGCGGAGAGACAGTACACAACGTCTGTCTAACAAACGAAAGTCTCCTACATTCGGTAAGATGTCTATCCGGCTCATTTTCTGGAGTATCTTATAAAAGGCAAGAGATAACCGGCGTCTCAACCAGCTTTCTTCACCGCGGTTACGACGTTTGGCATAAATGTCATCGTACCCCTCTTCCCAGTATTGCAACATCTGATCTACCAGTTCGGGAGGGTCTTGCAGATCGGCATCCATTACTACACAGCAGTCTCCTGTGGTATAGTCGAAACCTGCCAGCATAGCGATTTCCTTGCCAAAATTGCGGGATAGGTTTACATAGTTAACCCGTTGGTCTGCTTGCCGTAACCGATGAAGGCAATCCAAGGTTCCGTCACAGCTTCCGTCATTGATGAACAGGATTTCCCATTCATACATATCATTTCGATTGATGAGTTCTATTAGACGTCCATAGAGCGAAGGAAGCATGGCTTCTTCATTGTAAACAGGGATTAATAGGGTTACTTTCTTCATTATAATTAGGTGTCTGGCAAATACTTCGCAAATATATTACTTTTGCCGCAGTTTAGGATTATTTTAGCATAAAATAGTCAAACGTTTCTCTTGAATACAAATCTGACCAATAAAAAGTTGACAGGAATAGCTATTGCGAATACGGGAACGGGTGCCAAGGGCTTGGAAATGCCTGTCCATAAAAAGAAATTCAGCAATCCCATGTGCAGGAGATAATTGAACAAATGTGCTCCACCAAAGCCAAAAGCCTTTTTCCAGGAGGGCTTTTGGTTGAAAGTGAAATAGGCAGTCAGATAAAAGTTGGCAAAAAAACTAAGAATGTAACCTAAAGTATAAGCTATGTTTACATTGATAATCCATTGCAACGAAAAGTATATTCCGTAATGAAAGATGGTGGCAATGATCCCCACCATGACAAAACGGATAAATTCCGGTAATTGTTTCAATTTCTTTAGTTCCATGGATTATTTGTTGAGGCGGCAAAGTTAGGTATTGTTGCGGAATAATTTGTATGGAGTGATTTTGTTTTTAGTTAAAAGATAGAATTAAGTATTGATTAACCTCTCTTTTATATTATATTTGTGCTCGACTTATTCTTTAAACAAACATAATAATATATGTAAAGCATTAATTGTTTTAATGATGAATATGGTTAATGGGACTATTCTTGTGGGTAAATCTAATCGGTTGAATCTGGAAAAATATTATCAGTTATATTATAAAAAGGCATATTTGTTTGCTAAGTCATATGTGCGCGATCAATATGTCGCCGAGGATATTGCGTCCGATGCTTTAGTGAAGCTTTGGGTAATAATGGGAGAGAATGAAATTCGTCACCCTCTTACCTTTTTATTGTCTATTGTAAAGAATAAGTCTATTGATTTTTTACGGCATGAAGTCATTCGTCAGGAAGCTTTAGCCAATATGTCTGATGTTGGCATGGGAGGGGGGAATGCTAGGATTTCAGCTTTGGGGTCTTGTGAGCCTGAGAATATTTATTCGAAAGAAATAGAGTATATCATCCGTGATACCTTAAATGCCCTGCCTGACAGGACGCGTAATGTGTTTTTGATGAGCCGTTATCAGAATCTGCCTAAAGGGGAAATCGCTAAAAGATTGAATTTTACATCTAAAGGTGTGGAATATCATATAATTAAGGCTTTAAAAAGCTTGCGTGTAAATTTGAAAGACTATCTTCCCGTCTTATGCTTATTCTTTTTGTGAGCATTCTTTATGTCTCTTCGGATATGGTATGATATGACATTGGGCCTTTTATTTGATAAAGAATTAAATCGGAATCTCCCAGTATCAAAAGAAAACAGGAATCGATATTGCCAGATAGTTAATTAAAGGCTCTAATAATCCGTTTTTTATTCCTATTTTTGCAGACTGAAAGTATAAATAAAAAACGAATAGATATATGTCAGACAGAAAGAAGGCGTTCTGGTTTATTGCACTGTTGAGTGTACTTGTGATTATCCCTTTTTTGGGGGAGACTATTTTTTATTCCAAAGGAGAACCCCGTGAAGCGATTGTAGCGGTATCTATGTTGGATAGTGGCAATTGGATACTTCCCTTGAACTATGGAACGGATATGGCTTATAAGCCTCCTTTCCTTTATTGGTCAATAGCTGCTTTTTCTGCCATTTTGGGAGGGGTGACGGAATTTTCGTCCCGGCTTCCGTCTGCTGTTTCTTTTTTAGTTATGCAGTTGGTGTTTTTTGCATTCGTTGCCAAACGTAAAGATGTAAAAACTGCTGTTCTTACTTCCGTTCTTCTTTTATCTTCTTTTGAGGTGCATCGTGCGGCAGTTGCTTGTCGGTTGGACATGCTGCAGGTGTCGTTGATTGTTATTTCGCTCTGTCTGTTGTATCGATGGGATGAAAAGGAATGCCGGGGAATTCCTTGGCTGGCAGTTGTTTTAATGGGATGTGCTTCACTGACTAAAGGGCCGGTAGGCTCTATTTTCCCTTGTTTGGTCATCGGCGTTTTTCAATTGATGCGTGGCCGGTCGTTCGCCAAAACGTTTTTTTCGTTGGCGGGGATTGGACTGCTTTCGCTTGTACCATTGGGAATGTGGTTTTGGGCGGCTTACCAACAAGGAGGAAAAGAGTTCTCAGATTTAATGCTTGAGGAGAATACCGGACGTTTTTTCCATAAAATGTCCTATGAATCCCATGAAAATCCCATTTGGTATAATTTTTTAACGTTGATTTGGGGGTGGATACCTTGGACGTTGGTTTTGCTTATTTCCTTATTTGGGTTGAAATGGAAGACTATGAGTTGCTTGCCACAAGGTGAGGGGCTTGTGCAAAGGTTGGGGAAGGCATGGACGGCTTTCCGTAATCAGTCTCCGGTGCAACTGTTTACTTGGTTGGTCATTCTGATTATTTTTATTTTCTATTGTATCCCCAAGAGTAAGCGGAGCGTTTACTTATTACCTATCTATCCATTTATGGCAGTGATGATTGCTGAATATTTGTTGGCTTTGGTGCAGCGTGGCGCAAAAGTCTTTAAAATTTGCTCGGTTATTTTTGCCTCTTTGGGACTATTGTTGACGATTGTATTTATAGCGGTCCGCTGCGGTCTGATTCCTGACAGTGTATGGGGAACGGGACGTCATTCCGCTGAAAATATAGCTTTTATGCATGCACTGGAAGACGTGTCATTGTCCGTGCCTCAGTGGCTGTTGGTTGCGCTTCCTGTCATTGCGGCTGTATGTGCCTTGCGCCTGGTCGTTAAGCATGCCGACACCCGTTCTCTGTTGTATGGTATTGCAGGTTGTATGCTTTGTCTGTTTGTTGCGTTGGACGGTGTCTATCAGCCTACTGTATTGGCTGTGAAATCGGATAAGAATTTGGCGGATAGAGTCAATACATATATTCCGGAGGGTACGGTTTATTCTTATTCGGATATGAGCTTTTATTGTGCCAATTATTATTTGAATGATCGGATGCGGCATATTGAAAAAGAAAAACCGGCCGGTGAAGGGTATCTGCTGGTTCCGGAAAGACTGGAAGAAGAGATGCTGGAAGAATTGGGCAAGGCATATCAACTGGAAAAAGTATTCCGTACGGAAAGGCGCAGTTGTGATATACGTGACGAGATTTGCCTGTATAAGTTCAGAAAAATGGAAACAGGTAATTGACACTTGGTTTTCGGACATAAAGAATAACTTAAAATTAGTGAAGTGAATCCAATAGAAATCATTAATAAATATTATCCGGAGGAGAACGAACTGAAATATATTCTGTTAGTCCATAGCCGTTCCGTCGCGGATAAATCTTTGTGGATTGCCGACAAGCATCCGGAACTGTCTCTGGATAAGGACTTCTTGTATGAGGCAGCCATGCTGCACGACCTTGGTATTTTCCTAACAGATGCCGAAGGTATTCGTTGTTTCGGTGACAAGCCGTATATCTGCCACGGGTATTTAGGAGCGGATTTGATGCGTAATGAAGGTTATCCGCGCCATGCATTGGTTTGTGAGCGCCATACAGGAGCGGGGCTTTCTTTGGAAGAGATTCTTGCGCAGCAATTACCGGTACCGCATCGTGAAATGGTTCCGGTCAGTCTGGAAGAACAGGTTATCTGTTTTGCCGATAAGTTCTATTCGAAGACACGTTTGGATAAAGAAAAAACAGTGGAGAAAGCTCGAAAGAGCCTGGAACGTTATGGTGCAGCGGGGTTGCGACGTTTTGACTGTTGGTGCGAACATCTCTTGTAGCAATCTAAATTTCTTTAAAAAGGGAAATTATCCGTATAAATTACGTACTTTTGCCCCTTCAAGCGTAAACTATAAAGTTAATGGCGCCATTGAAAGCAAATACATTCATATCATTTATACTACTATCCGTCTTACTTTTACTTTCCGGTGAGGCTGTGTCGCAGCGTCGCGGAAAGGGGATGCTGCCGCCTGCAGGTCAGCGTACGGACTCTTTGCGGGTCGGGGATACTTTGCTGGCAGATTCGGTAAGGCAGGACACAACAGCTGTGGCTGCACCGAAGAAACAAGCCTTGGATGCTCCTGTCGCTTATGAGGCTTCAGATTCTATTGTTTTTACTCAGGGAGGATTTGCCCATCTTTACGGAGATGGTAAAGTGTCTTACCCTGGTGCGGATTTGGAAGCTGCCATTATCTCTATGGATATGGATAATAGTACAGTCTTTGCACGGGGGGTGACGGATTCATTGGATGCGGTAAAAGGCAGGCCGGTTTTTAAAGACGGCGACACATCGTATGAGACGGATACCATCCGTTATAATTTCAAAAGTAAGAAAGGTATTATCAGTAATGTAGTAAGTCAGCAGGGTGAAGGGTATGTAACCGGCAATAATGCAAAGAAGGGGGCTGGTGACGAACTTTATATGAAAAGCGGGCGTTATACTACCTGTGACCACCATGATCACCCTCACTTTTATATGCAAATGACTTATGCCAAAGTGCGCCCCAAGAAAAATGTGGTAACGGGACCTGCCTATTTGGTAGTAGAAGACGTGCCTCTGCCTTTGGCTGTTCCATTCTTTTTCTTTCCGTTTTCCAGCAGTTATCAATCCGGCTTCTTGATGCCTACCTATATGGACGATTCCAGTCGTGGTTTTGGTTTGACTGACGGAGGATATTATTTTGCCATTAGCGACCAGATGGACTTGAAATTGAGGGCAGACATCTTTACCAAAGGTTCCTGGGCGCTAAATGCGGAAACAAACTATGTGAAACGGTACAAATACTCAGGTTTGTTGCAGGCAAGTTATCAGGTTACAAAGACCGGAGACAAAGGTTTGCCCGACTACTCGGTAGCCAAGGACTTCAAGATTGTATGGTCACACCGCCAGGATCCGAAAGCAAGTCCTAATTCCACTTTTTCTGCCAGTGTAAATTTTGCCACCAGTAGTTATGAACGTACCAATATCGGTAATATGTATAACTCACAGGCGATGTCTCAAAATACAAAGACTTCCAGTGTCAGCTATTCCCGCAATTTTCCCGACCAGCACTTGAGTATTTCCGCAACTACCAACATTGCGCAGACCATGCGTGACTCTTCTGTTGCTGTAACTCTTCCGGATTTGAATATTTCTTTAAGTACCATTTTTCCTTTTAAAAGGAAACATCCGGTGGGAAATGAAAGATGGTATGAAAAGATTTCTGTACGTTATACCGGTAGAATGAAAAATAGTATAACGACGAAAGATAATAAGTTATTTAAGTCGAATCTGGTTAGGGATTGGGAGAACGGTATGCAGCATGATATTCCTATCAGTGCTACGTTTACCCTTTTCAAATACTTTAATCTGACTCCTTCTGTTAATTATACAGAACGTTGGTACACCCGGAAAGTAAAACAAGATTGGGATGTGCAGCATCAAGAAGTGGTGAGAGATACTACTTATGGTTTTCACCGTGTATATAATTATAGTGCCAGCTTGGGACTGAACACCAAGATTTATGGTATGTACAAGCCTGTATTTCTTCCTAAAAAAGCCATTCAGATTCGTCATGTCATAACGCCTTCTGTCAGTATCAGTGCCGCTCCGGACTTTACTTCATCACACTACGGTTACTATGATTCTTATATAAAGGAAGGCAAGGATGGTGTACGGGATACGGTGAACTATTCATACTATGCGGGACAAGTGTTCAGTCCGCCCAGTGGGGGAAAACAAGGCAATATTCAGTTTAGCATTTCCAATAATCTGGAGATGAAGTATAAGGATAAGAATGACTCGATTCGCAAGGTTAGCCTGATAGATGAGCTTGGTGCCAGTATTTCTTATAATATGGCGGCTCAAGTGCGTCCATGGAGTGACTTGCAGTTGAACCTTCGTCTGAAATTATCCAAGAATTATACATTCAGTATGGCTTCTACTTTCGCAACCTATGCTTATGAGTTCAATGAACGGGGTGAAGTGGTGGTAGGTAACCGTACGGAGTGGTCTTATGGGCGTTTCGGGCGCTGGTCTGGCTATGGCTCTTCTTTCAGCTATACATTCAATAATGACACGTGGAAAAAATGGAAAGAAAAATTCCAGGGAAAGAAAAATAAAGAAGAGGATAATAAAGAAGAGCAGGCTGACTCGGAGGATGAAACCAATCCGGATGGTACTAAAAAGAAGAAAGTGGAAAAGGCGGCTGTCGATTCGGACGGTTATCAGGTGTTCAAGATGCCGTGGTCTTTGAATTTGAATTATAGCTTCAGTGTTTCGGAAGACAGGTCAAAGCCCATTAACCGGAAAACGATGCGTTATCCTTATCGCTATACCCAGAACCTGAGTGCGTCCGGTAATATTAAGATTTCTAACAAATGGGCTATCAGCTTTAATTCGGGTTATGATTTTGAGGCCAAGAAAATTGTGCAGACCTCTTTCAATATAACCCGTGACCTGCACTGTTTCAGCATGTCTGCCAGTCTCTCTCCCTTTGGGCAGTGGAAGTATTACAATTTTACGATTCGTGCCAATGCCAGTATCCTGCAAGACTTGAAATGGGAACAGAGAAGCCAGACTCAGAGTAATATACAATGGTATTAAGAGGGTGTCAAAACTGAAATTTTGAAACGATGAACTTGTCATTTGGAATCTGAGCATATTAAAAGACTAAAAAAAGGGTCGTATCATTCTCAATACGGAGCTTGATGCGACCCTTTTAAGTGTTATAGTTATAATCTGTGACTTTGGGGAGTGGTCCTTTTAGTTTTGACACCCTCCTTTAGGTTACCAGATTATTTCTTTTTCCCCGTGTGCCCTTAAATATTCGTTTGTCTTGCTGAAGTGTCTGTTGCCGAAGAATCCATTATAGGCAGAGAGAGGGGACGGATGTGCGGAAGTGAGTACCAGATGTTTGTTACGGTCTATAAAAGCGCCTTTGCGCTGCGCATAGGCACCCCATAAGATAAACACGAGATGTTCTTTTTCTTCCGCTAAAATACGTATGGCAGCATCAGTGAATGTTTCCCAGCCACGGTTTTGGTGAGAGCCCGCCTGGTGTGCACGTACAGTAAGCGTGGCATTGAGCAATAATACCCCTTGTTCTGCCCAACGGGTCAGATTGCCTGTAGCGGGCGCATCTGTACCGATGTCGTTCTTTATCTCTTTGAAGATGTTCACCAAAGAAGGTGGGAAGGGAACTCCATCGTTTACGGAAAAGCAGAGCCCATGCGCTTGTCCCGGACCGTGGTAGGGATCTTGGCCGATAATCACGACTTTTACTTTGTTGAAAGGACATAAGTTGAAAGCATTGAATATCAGACTGCCTGGAGGGTATATGGGGCCATGCTTATACTCCTCGCGTACAAACGTTGTCAATATACTAAAGTAATCTTTCTCGAATTCTGGTTGCAGATGTACTTTCCAGCTTTCTTCTATTTGGACATTCATAATTGATTTTTTGATAGTTTCGGATGCTAAAGTAGTAAATAAAAAATAAAGTCCAACCTTTTGAAGGGCTGAACTTTATTTTTCGTAATGAGATAAACTGATATTAAATTAAATGTATGTTGTTTTCCCTGCATTCTTGGCGCATATCTTCGGGCCAGATGCTGGCTTGTATTTCACCGATGTGGGCTTTGCGCAAATAGAACATACATAAACGGGATTGCCCTATACCGCCACCGATGGAAAGTGGAAGAGTGTCGTTCATCAGCCGTTTGTGGAAGTATAGTTTCAAGCGTTCTTCTTCATTTTTCTCCTTAAGTTGCTGTAGTAAAGCTTTCTTGTCAACGCGGATGCCCATTGAAGAAAGTTCAATACTGCGTTGCAGGACATGGTCCCACAGAAGTAAATCACCGTTCAAACCCGGTAAGCCGTTCAATCCGGGAGTGCTGTAGTCATCGTAGTCCGGAGCACGTCCGTCATGCTTCTTTCCGTCGCTCAGTTTACAGCCGATGCCGATAATGAATACTGCTCCAAACTTTTTGGCAATGGCATGTTCACGGCATTTCGGCTCTAGGTTCGGGTAGAGCTGGCGTAACTCTTCTGCATGGATGAAGTGTAATTTTTGAGGCAGGCAAGGTTTTATCTGCGGATACATTTCATATACCATATATTCTGTACGTACCATAGCGGCATAAATGCGGGTGACTATTTCCTTGAGGAACTCTACATTCCGGTCTTGGGCGGTAATGACACGTTCCCAGTCCCATTGGTCCACATAGAGAGAGTGAAGGTTGCCCAGTTCCTCATCGGCGCGTATAGCATTCATGTCGGTATAAATGCCGTAACCCGGCTCAATGTGATATTCGGCGAGTGTCAATCGTTTCCATTTGGCAAGGGAATGTACCACTTCTGCTTGTGCATCGCCTAAATCTTTGATTGGAAAAGAAACAGCACGTTCCACACCGTTGAGATCATCGTTGATACCCATACCTTTTAATACGAAAAGCGGGGCTGTGACACGGCGCAAACGCAGTTCGGAAGAGAGGTTCAATTGGAAGAACTCTTTGATCTGTTTGATTCCTAATTCCGTCTGTTTCAGATCTAATAAAGGTTTATAGCCTTCGGGCTTTATCAGGTAGCTCATAAGTTTATTCTATCTATTTTGTATTAAATTGTATGGCAAAGATAGGAATAATATTAATACTTGCTTGACTTTTGAGTGAAAAAATAGCAAAATGTACAAGAAGAAATGTTATGAGGTCTCAAAATAATAATATGACGGATAAGTAGAAATGATGGAAAAATCATTTAAATGTTAGGAATATGCTAATATTTTTTCTATTTTTGCATCCGCATTCGGCTCCGTAGCTTAGTGAATAGAGCGTCAGATTCCGGTTCTGAAGGTCGTGCGTTTGAATCGCACCGGGGTCACACAACAAAAAGGGGGATACCATCACGGTGTCCCCCTTTTTCCCTTTCCAGTTGTAAAGTCAACTCTAATGTCCTACTTCCGTCATTTCTATCGGAAGAGTAGGATATATTCCTTTTAGTCCCTCTAGTTCTGTACCGGTAGCGTAAATAAATACGCATCTGTTTACAGCGGGAATCTGTATTTCTTTTACTTGTTCTTTCCATCTGCGTTTTACGTAAATGGTAGGGAGATAAGTTATCATGCCTTTATTTTCCAAAGTTTCTTTGGTTTTTCTTTCTTTTCGGGGCAATGTCAGTACAATGTACCAGTTTCGCGTTTCGTTAAGGCGGCTTTTAATGTCTTGGAGTATCATAATCAATTTTGATTGGCGTAATGATAAAATTGAAGGTATTGAAGAATTGTGGTTTATTGTCAACAACCATGGGAAGTGGTAAAACTTCCAGCCGTATGCTCTAATATTTCTTTTGGATTTTCATACCATTTAGAGTTTACACAGCAATTTTTGTCTGTGTATTGAGCTTGTATAGTGGCAGGTAAAGCCAAAAACAATAAAATCAAGAAGCAATTCTGTCTTTTGTACTTTTTATAATCATTGTATATCCATAATAGAATTGTCAAGATACAAACAGGAATCGCTATCAGAATAAGAATCAGTAGAGTCATGGTAATTTGATTATTTATTGTTTATATCATTCTGCGACAAAAGTATCACAATTTATTTGATAAAACAAGTGAATTGTGAATAAATAGGTATTACAGGACAGATAAATTTTTATTTCACTTCCTCTAGGTTTGGATAATAAATCGTACCTTCATGGAAATGGAAAAGACTACTATATACATCGGTGAAGTTATAAAAAATGTCATGGTTGAAAAACTGGTGACAAAGGCTGAACTTGCAAGGAGACTGCAAGTTAAGCCTCAGAGTGTTGACTATATGTTGACACGAAAAAGTATTGATACAGATACTTTATATAATGTTTCAAAAGCTTTAGATTATGATTTTGCCCTGCTCTATTCTATTGATAAAGAACAGATGAATTATGATAGGGAAAATGAAGCTTATAAACTCTCTACTGCCAAGATTTTGATAGAACTTGAGTTAAAACCTGATGAAATAATAAAGTTAAATTTAAGGAAAAAAATCAGTGAACTATTGAGATAAAATATTTTCTTTTCCATAAATAGTAAAGCGTCCGATTTCTTTATTCGAACGCTTTACGTAAGTTCTCCCAATTGTCGCAAAAATCCTGCATGGACGGGAATAATACATTTGCTCCGGCATCTAGTAAGACCTGTCCGTCAATGGGACCTGTGTTGACAGCTACTGTAAATATACCTGCTGCTGCACCGGCTTGTACGCCCATAGGCGCATTTTCTACTACGATAGCTTCATTGGGGGCTAATCCTCCTTTTTGTAAAGCCATCAGGTAAGGTTCCGGGTGTGGTTTCCCATATTTTACATCGAAGGCAGTTACCATCAGTTCGCGACGGAACATGCCGGGGAAGTTATGCGACAGGCGGTCTAATAGTGAGTGTTGTCCGGAACCAGTGACTACCATCGGTATCAGTCCGTCCGACTTTATTTTCTGTAGTACTTCCCATGCGCCGGGCATACGTTCCGGTTCGGGGTTACTGTTGAATTCTGCACTCTTTTCTGCATAAATGCTCTGTATCATTTCGGGAGTGGCATCTTTTCCATATTGCCGTTGATAGACGATATTGATAGTAGCAGCTCCGGTTCGTCCTTCATGCAGATAAGCTTCTTCACGGCTCAGGTGCAATCCATGGCGTTCCATTACCTTGTGCCAGGCATCGGCATGGTAAGGCATGGAATTGAATAATACGCCGTCCATATCGAAAAGGACGGATTTCAATTGAATTCTGGAGTACCCGCTGGACTGAAGATAGCGGGAAATTGCTTCTTGAAACATAATACCTATTGTTTTATATCTGCAAAGATACAACAAAAAAACGAGGTGTGAATGATTAAATTCATCCACACCTCGTTTATCTATGGTTAACTGACTCTTACCTAGAGTCTTGCCTGAATAGCTTTTGACTCTTCTTCATATCCCGGTTTGTTCAGCAATGCAAACATATTCTTTTTGTATGCTTCTACGCCCGGTTGATTGAACGGATTCACGCCCAGCAGATAACCGCTGATACCGCATCCTATTTCAAAGAAGTAAAGTAGCTGACCGATATTGTATTCGTCCAGCTTCTCGATGGTAATACGCATGTTGGGCACACCACCATCTACATGAGCCAACTGGGTACCCAGTTCAGCCATTTTGTTTACTTCGTCCACGCGCTTACCTGCAAGGAAGTTCAGACCGTCCAGATTTGCTTCGTCAGAAGGAACTTCCAGTTTGTGGTTTACGTTCTCTACAGAAATTACGGTTTCGAAGATGGTGCGTTCACCTTCCTGAATCCATTGTCCCATAGAGTGCAGATCAGTAGAGAAGTCTACAGCTGCCGGGAAAATACCTTTGTTTTCCTTACCTTCAGATTCTCCGTACAATTGCTTCCACCATTCGCTTACATAGTGCAGTTTCGGGCAGAAGTTTACAAGGATTTCGATCTTCTTGCCATTCTTGTACAGCTCGTTACGAGTAGCAGCATATTGCGCAGCCAGATTCTCGGCAAACGGAACATTCACGCCGCAAGCCTTTTCCATGTCAGCGGCACCGGCTACTAATTTCTCGATATCGAAACCGGCTATCGCTATCGGTAATAAACCAACCGGAGTCAGTACAGAGAAGCGTCCTCCTACGTTGTCGGGGATAATGAATGATTTGTAACCTTCCTTATCAGCAGTGATGCGGGCAGCGCCTTTCTTGGCATCTGTGATGGCAACGATAACTTTCTTTGCCATTTCTTTACCACGCTGGTCTTCACATTGCTTTTTCAACAGACGGAAAGCGAGAGCGGTTTCGGTGGTAGTTCCGGATTTGGAGATATTGATGACGCCGAATTTCTTGTCTTTCAGGAATTCAGTCAGTTCATACAAATAATCTTCGCTGATATTGTGTCCTGCATAGATCATTACAGGAGCAGTTTTCTTTTCCTGCAACCAAGTGAAGCTGTTTGATAAAGCCTCGATGACTGCACGTGCGCCGAGATAGCTTCCGCCGATGCCGGCTACGATTACTACCTCACAGTTGTCGCGCAAAACTTGTGCAGTAGCTTTCAGGTCGGCCAAATGCTCTTGGCTGATAGATGAGGGGAGGTGCAACCAGCCCAGGAAGTCATTACCTTTTCCGGTACCGTTTTCCAATGCTTCCTGCGCAGCTTTTACCTGAGCTTCGTAAGCAGCAACAGATGCTTTGGAGATAAATCCAAAAGTCTTTTCGATGTTCAAACTAATCATAATATTCTAGGTTTTAAAAGCCTCTTACCTGCCTCCTTCCCTGTGGAAAAGGTAGGTTTGAGTTACTTTTGGTTTATAAGATTTATTTATAATATTCTTTTCTTTATATCGCAACTCTGGCTTTATTCTCCTCTTTGCGGAAGAGGAGTTAAGGGAGAGATTATCTTAGCGAATCAGTCAGCAACTTGATTTCTATCATGGGTGAAATGCGTTCGTACAGAATGTTATAGACAGCATCCAGTATCGGCATATTGACATGGTGATGCTTGTTGATTTCCTTGATACACTTTGTACCGTAATATCCTTCGGCAATCATCTCCATTTCTATTTGCGCGCTTTTTACAGAATACCCTTTACCAATCATAGTACCAAACGTGCGATTACGGCTGAAGTTGGAATATCCTGTCACCAACAAATCACCTAAATAAACAGAATCATTCACGTTTCTGTTCAGCGGATGTACTGTTTGCAGGAAACGGTTCATTTCTTGCACGGCGTTGGATATCAATACCGCCTGGAAGTTATCACCGTACTTCAGACCGCTACAGATACCGGCGGCAATGGCGTACACGTTTTTCAGTACAGAACTGTATTCTATACCGGCTACGTCATTGCTGACGGATGTTTTGATAAATGAACTGGCCAGGCGGCGGGCGATGGTACATGCCTTGTCTGTGTCCGGACAAGCGATGGTGAGATAAGAGAGACGTTCCAAGGCTACTTCTTCCGCATGGCAGGGACCTGCCAGTACAGCAATATTTTCGGGTGGAACGCCGTATTCTTTTGTGAAGTACTCCGATACGATCAGATTGTCATCGGGTACGATTCCTTTTATAGCAGTAATGATGAATTTATCCCGTATCCGCGTTTTCAGCTTCTTCAGGTGAGCTTTGAGATAGGGGGAGGGGGTGACAAATATCAGCGTATCAGACTCTTTTACTACATCGTTGATGTTAGAGCTGAAGTTGATGCGCTTCATGTCGAATTTGACGCCCGTCAGGTAGGCAGGGTTATGGCCCAGTCGTTTAAAATCGGTTATACGATCATCTCGTCGCATATACCAGTTAATCGACTCAGCCTGAGCAAGTACCATTTTTGCAATGGCTGTAGCCCAGCTTCCTCCGCCCATTATGGCTATCTTTCCGGGTAGTTTCATATCGAAATTAATAATTAATAATTAAAAATTAAAAGGGGGAAAGGAAACTCCTTTCCCTCATTCGATCTTTAATCTTCTTATTTAATTTTTAATTCTTTAATTCTTAATTTTCTCAATCCAGCCTTCTACGTCGTTTACCGACGGGTTGGTCAGTTCCAGTTTGTATTTCTTGTTAATACCGCAAATGTCCTGGTGCAGTTTTTGCGGATTCACATCTTTCATATCTTCTATTGTGTTGTAGCCGGCTTTCTGAATAACGGGTACCCAGTCTTCGGCAATGCCCAGTTCCATATATTTGGCGGGAGCATCTTTCGGAGTGATCTTTTCGGGACGCATTTGCGGGAAGAACAATACTTCCTGAATATACGACTTGCCTGTCATCAGCATCGTCAGACGGTCAATACCGATACCGATACCTGATGTAGGAGGCATACCGAATTGCAGGGCACGTAGGAAATCCTGGTCGATGAACATTGCTTCATCGTCTCCCTTTTCACTCAATCGCAATTGATCTTTGAAACGTTCTTCTTGGTCGATAGGGTCGTTCAATTCGCTATAAGCATTGGCAAGCTCTTTACCGTTCACCATCAGTTCAAAACGTTCGGTTAGTCCCGGTTTACTGCGGTGCATCTTGGTCAGTGGACTCATTTCAACAGGATAGTCAGTGATGAAAGTAGGCTGAATGAAAGTGCCTTCGCAGAATTCACCGAATATTTCATCTATCAACTTGCCTTTACCCATGGTGTCGTCAATTTCCATTTTCAGTTCTTTGCAGACCTGGCGGATTTCTTCTTCACTCTTACCATTGAGGTCGTAACCTGTCTTTTCCTTGATAGCGTCCAGGATGGGTAAGCGGCGGTATGGTGCTTTGAAGCTGATGGTCTTACCGTCGATGGTAGTTTCTTCGCTGCCGTTCACGGCAATGCAGATACGTTCCAGCAATTTCTCGGTGAAACTCATCATCCAGTTGTAATCCTTATATTGTACGTACAGCTCCAGACAGGTGAATTCCGGGTTATGGTTCTTGTCCATACCTTCGTTGCGGAAGTTCTTTCCGATTTCATACACACCTTCAAAACCACCAACGATCAAACGTTTCAGGTAAAGCTCAGTAGCGATACGCAGATACAGATCCATATTCAGTGAGTTGTGGTGAGTGATGAAAGGACGGGCGCTTGCTCCACCTGCGATGGATTGCAGAATCGGAGTTTCCACTTCCGTGTAGCCGGCTTCGTCCAGTACGGCACGCATGGTCTTAATAACCGTGGCACGTTTCAGGAATGTTTCTTTTACGCCGTCATTCACTACAAGGTCAACGTAACGTTGGCGATAGCGGAGTTCGGGATCTTCAAAGGAGTCATAAGCTACGCCATCTTTGTATTTTACAATAGGCAACGGTTTGATGGATTTTGCCAGTACAGTCAGCTTTTGGGCATGGATACTGATTTCACCCATTTGGGTACGGAATACAAAACCCTCGATTCCAATGAAATCGCCTAAGTCGAGCAGGCGTTTAAATACAGTGTTGTAGAGATCCTTGTCTTCTCCCGGACAGATATCGTCGCGGGTAATATATATCTGAATGCGACCTTTAGAGTCCTGCAATTCAATGAACGAAGCCTTACCCATCACACGGCGTGTCATCATACGTCCGGCTACGGATACTTTGCGAGGTTCAGCGTCATCTTTGAATTCTGCTTTTATATCAGTGGAGAAAGCATTGGTTACATACTCTGCAGCGGGATAGGGCTCGATGCCCATCGTGCGAAGTTCATTCATACTATTACGTCGAATGATTTCCTGTTCACTTAGTTCTAATACATTCATTTCGTTGTACATTAACACAATTTGGGGACAAAAATACGAAACATTTTTCATATAATGGCACGAAGGAGGGGAGAATTAGGAAAAGTTTAGGGCTGATGTATATATCAATGAAAGTGCACCCAAAGTGAGCTATAATAGCTTATTTTACTTTGGGTACACTTTCATGTTGAAAAAAAATCTTATTCTACGCCGGGTTTGGGTGGTTGATTGTCATCTCCTCCGGGCTCATCACGCTCGGTGGTGAAGGTGGCTGCTCCGGCACTGTAGGCTACACCATTTTTGTTGATGGCATACGCCCGTACATAATAATAAGTATAAGAATTCAGGTTAGAGACAGTCAGCTTGAACGTGCCGTCGCTGTTTAGCGTTGCTTTGGCAAATTTGCTGCCTTGTCCTTCTATTACCGGTTCCGAAGTGCTGTTGCTCCAGCAAAATCCCACTTCACTTACTTCCGCGCCGCCATTATAGGAAATCGAGGCGCTGAAGGTAGCTGTGCGAATCTTGGTTTCATCAATAGAGACTTGCCCCACAGAAGGAGTGTAGGTGATGCCAGTTACAAAATAAGTCGGAGTGCTATAGCTTGTACCTGCCTTGTTGATGGCATACGCTCGTATATAGTATCGTGTTGCAGGTTGCAGACCATTGATCTTGGCTTCAAAGTTCCCTGTCAGCGTAACTCCTACGTCCGTGCCTTCTTCCAGCGTAGGGGATGCATTGCCGGTGGACCACACAAAGCCGCGTTTGGTGATTTCCAGTCCTCCGTTGCTGACGATAGAAGCACTAGCTTTAGCGGTGTCATCGCCGATGTCACTGATTGACAGTTCAGCCACTTCGGGAGGCATATTTTTGCTTGTCGTTACTTCTCTGGCGCTACTATAGGAGACACCATTTTTGTTTCGGGCATAGATGCGTACATAATATTTCGTACCTTTTTCCAGATTGGTTAAAGTGATGTTGATTCCATTACCGGTATTCTCATCTTTCAATGTTTTATCCGCATCTTCCACGGTAGGGGTCAGTACAGTTTTGCTGTAACATACGCCTTTTTCCAGAATGGCGCTACCGCCGTCATCAGTAATGCTTGCAGTGATCCGTGCACTGGTTTCGTATATTTCGGGAAACTCCGGATTGCTTAGCGTTGGCGTATACGTCTGTGTGGTCGTGAACTCTGCTGTTTCACTATAAGCTATTCCGTTCTTGTTTTCGGCGAAAGTGCGCACATAGTATTTGGTGCCTGCTTTCAGTCCTGTGAGTTTGCCGCTGAGTGTTTGGGAGTGATTACTACTTTCCCATACCTGGTCGTTGGTGGTGGGAGCGGTTAAAGCATCACTCCAACAAAAACCTGTTCGTAAGAGTGTGGTGCCGCCGTCGGAAGTAATATTGGCTTTGGCTGTTACTTCATTTTCGCCAATGCCTTCAAAAGTCGGTGCATTCGATACTGGTTTTTCTGTCGATAAGGTATTGAACTGTACGGCAGTACTGTAGAATGTACCGTCACGCGTCACAGCGTAAGCCGTTGCATAGTAACGTGTCCCTTCTTCCAGTCCGGTGAGCGTAACCTGAAGCTCGTTCCCTGCACTTTTGTCCGTAGTATGCTCACCGTCCGTCTGCGGTTTCGTAGAGAATTTACTATAGCAGAAACCCTTCTCCAGAATTTCGGTACCCGAAGGTACTGTGAGTGAAGACGTAAGGGTGATTTCTGTATATTGGGCGTTGGCGGCTACAGGAACTTGCAGAATCGCTTTTTGGACAGTAGTAGTAGCGAAGGAAATGATAGGACTGTATCCTATTCCCTTTTCATTTTCGGCAAAAGCACGCAGGTAATAGGTGGTTCCCTCATTCAGTTGGTCAATGACGGCTTTGAAGGCTGCTTTGTCTTCCAGTTCTATCAACAGGTTGTCGATGGTGGGGTTGTGATTCTCTGCACTGTAGCAGAAACCTTTACGTGTGACGGGGAAGCCGTTATCCTTCGTAACCTGTGCGGTGACGGTGGCTGTGTAGGCAGTCAGCGCTGTAGCGGCATCGCAGATCAAGGAAGGTATCTTCAACTCTTCAGTGCTGAAGATGTAACTTTCGCCGTAACCGGTCTTTTGCTGTTTGTTTGTGGCATAGGCGCGTATTATGTAGCGGGTATTGGCTTGTAATGTGTTGGCTGTCGCTTCAAATATCTTGCTGTCTTCTTTCAGGGTTTCCGGTAGGGTATGGTCATAAGTGGTGGGCTCAGGGGTGCTTTCGGAGTCGTATACTTTGAAAGCAAATCCTTGCTCGGTGATTTCATAACCGCCGTTATCGGTTATTTCGGCATTGAAGGTTGCACCTTTCTCGTTTGCGTTGCTCACGGTGGTGACGGTCAGTGCCGGTGGTTCGCTTACCAGGGTGGAGAAATCCATGATTTCTCCTTTCACTATGTGTGAGCCGCTGCCGGCATAAATGCAATAGTAATACTTAGTGCCGGGCGTCAGTTCACTGACTTGTGCGGTGTACTGATTGCTGCCGCTTGCGGCTGTCGCTTCTACTGTTTGGGCGTCCGCCAGTGAAGCTGAAGTGGAGATGAGGAAGCCGATGGCGCACTGTGTGGTGCTGTTCGGATTCTCCACAGCGCTTCCGGTAAGTACTGCATCGAAGCGGGTGTATTCCGCAACGTTGCCGGTGAGCAGAGTGGGAGCGTAGGATGTTGGCTCCCTGTCTTCATCACAAGCCGTGGGCAGCAGAATGAGCAGCGATAGGGCAAGTCGTAAGAACTTATGTTTCATCTTTTTGTTCTGTTAATTGAGGAATACATATTCTCCGGTTTATTGAACCACTACTTTGTGTCCTTCCAGGAAATAGATACCGTTTTCTAAATCATTGATTTGGTTCTCACCTTCTTGGGCTTCCAGAATGCGGACGGTACGTCCGGTTACATCATAAATGTAGATCTTTCGTTCTTTGTTGCTTTGAATGTAGAGCACGCCGTCTTTGCAGTACGCTTTCGTTGCTTCGTCGGGAGTGAGGATCGGGTCTTCTATGCCGGTGATATTACCGTCGCCACCACCGATACTGTAGAGCATAGGAGCTTTGGCGGCAGTTGCTTTGGTGATGAGATAAGCTTGGAAAGGCTGGATGGCGCGCAAGTTCTTAACAAAAGCACTGCCGGCAGGATACTCGCCGTAGTTGCCTTCCCATTCATTGTAACTGATGTTCAGTGAATAGATGCTGTCGTGTTGTGCTAAGCTTTTGTAAGTAGGCACAAAACTAAATTCGGTGCTTTCGCTGCGTTGCAGTTTGCTTTCCGCATTGTATATCTCTATGCCGGCAGCGTCTTCGGCTGTGAAGGTGACGCGTCCATTCAGATTGGATGCTTCGGGGTAGGCGTCATTGTAAGGCATGGAGATGATGTAAGGTTTGCCTGCTTCTATTTGAGTGGCTTTGGTGAAACCGGTTGCTGTTACTTCGTAAAGCCAGAAATGCTTGGCGTTGGCGATGTCGCTACCAAAAGGGGCAATAACGCCTTTGGTTTCATGTTCTATGTTTTTTGGGGTGAATGGTAGAACAATGGTTTGCCAGCCACCGATGGAGCCGTTGCCACTGCGCATACCGTAATAATCGTTGAAGGTGATTTTCTTCGTTTTGAAAGGAAGGGGAGCATCGGTAGGTAGCGCACCTCCAGTTCCTTGACCGCCTGATATGTAGGTTTCACTGTTACAATAGAGGGCGTCTATCATACCATCACGGATGATATAGTCGGCTATATCGAAATCTTGAGCAATTTGGCCAGAAGCGGTGAGATAAAGATAGTTGATTCTACTATAATCGCTCCATTCGTTTCTAAAATACTTTTTTTGAATAGGCAATGAGGTATTCCATACGATGTATTCCAATGACTGATAATTGTTGTTTGTTTTACATCCAAATGCTTGATCACCTATCGTTGTTACACTCATTGGCACTTGGATAAATGTCACTGCAGAGCAATTTCTAAAAGCATAGTCATTTACTGTGGTAACACCTTCCGGAAGTTGTATAGAGGTTAGTTTACTGCAACCGGAAAAACTGCCTTTTCCTATGTATAGTAATCCTTTGGGGAAGTTTATACTCTCCAAAGAAGAGCAGTCTTGGAAAGAACCATATTGGTCCGTTGTCATATTGTCATCTGTACCGTAGAGTTGCTTTAGTGTATTTGGTAAATGCACCGTTTTTAGATTCTTGCACTCACGGAATGTGCTTCCGTAAAGTTTTGTAATCTTTTCGGGAACCGTAATCTCTACTAATCCACTTTGTACAAAAGCAGCTTGTCCAAGAGAATCTACGGTTGAAGGGATATTTATGTTCTTTAAAGCGGTACATCCTCCAAAAGCATAATCGCCAATGGTTGTCAAGCCTTCGGATAAGGTGACACTTGCTAAAGATTTACAGCCATTAAAAGTACCGCCTTCTATGGTTGTAATGCTCGGGGGAATAGTGATACTTTCTAGACCTGATTCATTGAAACCTCTTATTGATAATAAAGTGTTAGGAAGTTCTATCTTTTTTAGACTGCTACAACCGGTAAAAGCACCATCTCCTATCTTATTTATACGTTCAGGAAGAGTAATTGAGGATAATTTACTACAATTGCTGAATGCACTGTTTCCAATGCTTTGCAATTCCAAGGGTAGAGATACAGAAGTTAATGATGTACACCCACTAAAAGTATTATTTTGTATTTCTACTACATTCTCAGGGATAATAATGCTTTCTAATTTACTGCAACCTTCGAATGCATATTCTCCGAGTATGCCAAGACCTGCTGGTAACTCAACAGAAGCAAGGCTGGAGCATTCATTAAATGCATATTCATTAATAACTCCTACATTTTGAGGTATTTGAAGATTTGTAAGAGAACTGCATCCGTAAAATGCATTATTTTCTATAACTACTAAATTTTTTGGCAGTTTAATTGTGGTCAATTTTGTGCAACCATAGAAAGTATTACTACTTAGTTGACTGATGCCATCAGGAAGAACTATATTAGTTAATGAAGTACATCCATTAAATGCACCACCTTCGATAGAAACTAATTCAGAAGAGAAAGTTATCTCTGTTAAAGATGTGCAATCACTGAAGGCATAATTTTGAATACGTTTTACTCCCGATAAGTCTATTCTCTTTAGAGAACTACAATAACGGAAAGCGGATCCTCCAATATCAGCCACAGAAGCAGGAATCGTAATAGACTCTAATGATTTACATCCGTCAAAGGTGCTAGAGCCAATGGTGGTCGTTCCTTCTGGTATTTCTATAGAAACTAATTTTATACAGTTATTAAAGATTAATCCTGCATTCAAATCAGTCAATTTTTCCGGTAACTTTACTTTCTCCAAATTCACACAATTACCAAATGCCCAATAACTTATATAAGTTACAGTTTCAGGTAACACCACCGATGTCAACCTATTCATATTATAAAACATCTGATCTCCTATGATATTCTCAGAAGTCTCATACGTAATATAATAAGCTCCCCCTCCACTCACAATGTTTGCCTTTTCCATATCCAGTATCCTCAGCTTCAGCATCTGCCGGATGCACTTAATATCCGCACCATTCAGCGAACCGCTTACAATCAGTTCTTCCGTTGTCGCCTTGTTTTCTCCTAATTTACTTTCCAGAGTACCGGCCACATCCACCGTGATGTTTTGGGTTTGCGCAAGACTTTGTGTTGCCAGACATAGGAAGGCTATCAGCCACATACCTACGTTAACTCTCATTCGTTTCATATCTATATGTGTTTTTATTTTCATTAATATCATTTTTTTATCTCTCTAATCCTACCTAAATTATCGTGGCGGTACCGGTGGATTATTGTCATCCTCGCCCGGTTCATCCTTTTCTGCCTCCGTTGTGATGTAAGCCGTATTACTATAACCCGTCCCTTTCTTATTCACCGCATACGAGCGTATGTAATAAGTCGTATTGATCGTTAATCCCGTAATAACCGCCTTCAGCACATCTTTATCCAGTGTCACCGGTACATCTGTACATCCTTTTCCTCCTTGCGTTGGTTCACTGTTGGTAGCACTCCATACGAAGCCGGAAGCCGTGACAGGCTGCTGTCCGTTATCCGCAACGCTGGAAGTAATTTCAAGACGATTCTTATAACGCCCTATACAAGTCACCTCATTCATTGTAGGAATCTTGCCCGTTACCTGAATAGGAGGTTGGTTATCATCTTCTCCAGGAGGCATCTTATCCGTCTGGAAGGAGAACAGGTTGGAATAACTCCTCCCGTTTTTGTTCTCACTCCACGCCATGACGTAATAGGTGCTGTTATGAACCAAGGTATCAACACTCAATGTGATATCATTTCCACTTATTGTGCCGTTGGCGTGAGTACCGTTTTCTTCCAGTCCCCATGATTGAGTGCGTGTCCATACAAATCCGGCCTTTGTGATACTGGCACCACCGTTTGAACTGATTCGCGCTTTCATTATCACCCCTTTACCCGTAATATTGCTGAAAGTAACCTCCCCGTTTGTCGGCACGCTTGAACTTCCCGTAACGAAAGAGATTGATGAGCTGTACCCCGTACCTGCACTGTTGGTGGCATAGGCGCGCACCGAATACGAAGTGCTATGTTGCATAGCCGGCTGCTGCATCACGGCTTCAAAACTCAGTGAAGTTCCGGTGGTGGTGGAAACTACTTTTCCTGTATAGTTCCCCTTGTCGGTGGTTGGCGAACCGTTCTCCCCCATGCTCCACACAAATCCCCTTTCGGTGATGGTGGCACCGCCGTCCGATGAAATCATGGCACGGGCTCGGGCATTATCATCCTTAATATCTGTCACTGTCAGACTGCTTACCGATGGAGCTACTAGCGTGCTGGTCTTGAGTTCGCTTACCGTTTGGCTGTAGGCAACTCCATTCTTGTTCTTGGCATAGGCGCGCACATAGTATAAGGTACCTTTCGATAAATTCGTCAGCCGAGAGCTGATGTTATTTCCCTGTGCGGTGGATATCACTTTTAGATGGTCGATGGTAGGAGGTGTGGCTTTGTCCGTATGGTAGCAAACGCCTTTTTCCTCTACACTAGCACCGCCGTCCGAGGTAATGGTAGCAGTTACGGTGGCAGCTGTTTCTGATATCTCGCTTAATTTCACACCACTCACTGCAGGGGCAAATGTCTCATGGGTGGTAAACTCTTTTGTGGCGCTGTAAGTCACCCCGTTTTTGTTTATCGCATACGAGCGTACAAAGTAGCGGGTTCCTTTCGTCAACTTGTCCATCTGGATGGAGATGCTGTTTTCGGCACTTTCATCGGCAAGATACTTGCCTTCGGTATTTTCTTTGGCGGGTTCCCGGTTACTTGCCGTAGATATTACCCAACAAATACCTTTTTCTGTGATTTCGCTTCCCCCGTTATCGGTGACTGAAGCTGTGGCCTTAGCTCCTGTTTCACTGATATCACCTATGACAGGTGAACTGACAACCGGTTTGCTGGTTCCCGCTGTATTGAATTGCAGGGGAGCGCTATAAAAAGTGCCGTCACGGGTGGTAGCATACGCAGCGGCATAGTAGGTTGTGCTTTCGCTGAGATTGCTGATCACCGCTTTTATCAGGTTTCCGGTTTCTTTCGAAACAATGGGGTTGTCCAGAATAGTCGGTTCCGGTTTGCTTCCCCAGCAGATTCCTTTTTCTATGATGACAGCATTGGCGGAAGTCTCCATCTGTGCTGTGATGGTGACGGAGCTTGTCGTCAGGTCTACTACGGCAAGGCGGGTCAGTGACGCCATCTGCAACTCATCGGTGGTAAGTTCAATCGGAGCGCTGTATCCCACGCCTTTTTCGTTTTCGGCAAAAGCACGCACATAGTATCGGGTTTTGGGGTTCAGGTTTGAAATGGTGCCGCTGAAAGCGCCTGTTTGTGTACCTGCCACTACCAATGTGTTTTCTTCCAAGTCGATGGTCGGCTGTCTGCTTTCCGTGCTCCAACAAAAGCCTCTTTGTTTTATTTCGAATCCTTGATCGTCGGTCAGATTTGCTGTCAGTTCAGCGCTGTTTCCGGTCAGTTGGCTGACCGTTTGTTCGAGGGTCAGTAATGGAATACGTTGTTTTTCGGTAGTGATGATGACGGCTTCTCCGTAACCCGTTCCGGTCTGATTCGTAGCAAAGGCACGTACCATATACGCTGTGTTGGGTTGCAATTCGGTGGCTGTTGCCGTAAATGTTTCCGATTCCTCCGGGATACGTACGGTCAGGTCATTGTTGATGGTTGGAGACGATTCGCCCTCGACGTACACTTTGTAGGCGAATCCTTTGGCGGATACCGCATATCCGCCATCATCCACGATGCCACTTCTGAAGGTGGCGCTCTGTTCATCTTTGCTCTCCATGAGGGTTTCGCTCAGTACGGGAGCGGTTGCTTCTACCGTCCGGAAACGTTGCACTTCACTCTTGACGAGAGACCTTCCGCTTTTTGCATAGAGACAGAAGTAGTAATCGGTTCCGGGCGTTAGGCCTTTTACTTGTCCGGCGTAATGTTCGTTTCCTCCGGAAGCTTGGGCTGTTACGGTCTGCGTGTCAGCCATGCTTTGCGAGGTGGAGATCAGGAAACCTATTTCAAATTTTGCTTGACTGTCCGGATTCCTGACCACGTTGCCTGCCAGTGTGGCACTCGATCTTGTGGTTTCGGTGGCCTGTCCTATGGCGAGGGTAGGGGCATAAGCCAGTGGTTCCGTCTCTTTTTCACAAGATGGAAAAGAGATTAGGAAACACATTATTAATAATGTATATAGAGAAAACTTCTTCATACTGTCTATTCTGTTTAGCGTTTTTTCTTTACTGAATAAAATTTAGAAGAAGAGGCCGATACCGGCGGTTGCTTCGTGATGTTTGCCGTTCACTGTGTGGTATCCGGCGGAGATCAGGAACTTGTTGAAACGCAGAAATACGCCGGCTTCCGCAGCTACACCCGAAGGAGACTTATCCTTGTCTTTCACGGATTCCCCTTCTTCCGTTTCATAGCAGAGTGTGCGTGTGCCGTATCCTGCTCCGGCATACAAATAGAACAGCTTGCTGAGTTGTCGGAAATAACCTCCGGTGACGGACATACGCGATTGCTTTTTTACGCCCGGTTTGTAGAACGGGGCTTCGGTTTCTCCTTCGATGACGCCGTTCTCGTCGCATACCAGATCTCCTTTGGCAGAGCCGAAGTCACTGCGGAATCCGATATAAAATCCATTTTTCTTCTTTCCGAATCCGATCATGGCTCCTGCGGTAGTCTGATTGGGATTATATCCCACCTGTGCCATAATCAGGGTGTTCATCGGCACACGTGGTTTGATGGTGCTGATCATGTGGAAGGTGGGGCGAACTGTCTCACCGGGTACGACATTCAATACGGTGTCAATCGGGAAATACTTTTCTTTACTGATGTGCACACGGTATTCTTTGGTGCTGATGCGGTCACTGCGATAGGGCGTTTTTCCTACGGGCACACTGTCAATAAATACGTCGGCATCCTGTTCAGGCAAGGAGAAAATTTCGATATAACCGAATTTAGGCTTCAATGTCACGCTTTTTACAACTTGGTTGTCACCTAACGTAACGATACCTGCATCGGGTTGATACATAGGAGCTTCCACCCGGTAGGAGTGTTCTCCTTTGGGCATGGTTGCCGAGAAGAGTCCGTTTTCGATAGGAACCTGTTCGTCATCTACATATACGTTGGCATTTGCGGGTTCGGGGCGTAAGATGAAAAACTGCATATTGTTTTCTATAACAGGCTTGTCTTCTTTGTCACCTGTATTGAGTGTCATTTCATATACGTTTCCTTTTTCGATAATGTCCGGGTAGAAGTAGTTTCGCAGGATTCCCAGTTCGTCGTGCAGGATAGAGATACGTCTGGCACCGCGTGGAACGTAAATCCAGATCTCTCCCGTTTTGTTTTCGCGTGCCGTGATGCCTAATGCGTCCGGTTCGAACATTAAATCTTTCACATTGGTGACAATGCGGATGAGTGCGCAGATTTCTCCGTTCTGATCTTTTTTAGGGGCAGTCACTCTGGCAGTAATGTCCGTCTCCATACGATTGAATGAAGCTACACTGATTTTGCTTTGTTGGGCAGATAGTGACGTCGTGTTGAACATTACTAATAGCAGAAATAGAGTTGCCCGAATGAGTGTTTTCATAAAAAAACGACTTGTGTTTATTAATTTATTTGCAAAAAAATGATAATATTGCAGCAAAGGTATTTAATTAATTTAAAGAAACAAAAGGGAAACGGTAAAATATTTTCGTGTTAGAGTATTTCTCGTTGGAATATTTTAAATAGGTTTCAATAAGTTTTTATCATAGTCGTTCTCAATGATAGTAAAATGCTTTTTCTCTAAACAAAAAGATGCTGTTGTGCAGATTCCGCTAACAGGCGTTTGACTTAAAATAGCTTTTCTAGCCTGCTGAACTGTCTTTTTCATTGAAACGTATCATCTGTTTAGGGTAAATACATGGTCTGTTTGCTCCGAACAGATGGTGTATTTGTCCCAAACAGACGATCTTTTGCATTAAAACCGATGATGTAATTAGCAAGATGACTACACCCTTTGTCCTAAAAGGTGTAGCCATTTTGCTAAAAGGGTGATACCATCCGGAGGAAAGGGTGTAGTCTTCGTATAAAACATACTAGTTCTGTTCTTATTGAATGTTTTATTTGATCACTTGTATTTCTCCTTTTTATTGCTGCATTGCATGGATTGAAATTGTTTTGAAACTTAAAAGAAGATAAGGGTGTCTCAATGCTTCTTTGTGAGATGAATGCCAAACTTTCTGTTTTTTCAAAAACGTAATCCTTGCAATCTTCACTTCAGCCTTTCCGGTTGGGCTGAAAGAAAGCATTCTCGTACAGTAGAATTATCAATTTGTCAATTTGAACAAAACTGAAACCTACTTTGCTGTCAGTTGATGGTATTGATCATAGAACATGGCGGCTATTCCGAAAGCATAAGCTCTTTCGTTTACAATGCCTCTGTTATAATAATAATCTTTATCACCGATACAGGTACCGTCACAAATATTTTTCATTTTCAGGTACTTCCCTACAGGTTGTAGACTGTTTGCTTCCAAGCCGGCATAGGCACGGTCTATCATAGGCATATACTTGTCAGCGGGTAATATTCCCAGTGCAATGCCTTTTGCTGCGGCATAGGCATACATGGCAGTACTTGAGCTTTCTATAAAGTTTCCTTCTTCTCCCGGATAGATGGGCAATTGATACCAGTGTCCCGTCTTTTCATCCTGCAATGGATATAATGTATTGAGTTTCTGTGTGAGAGATGCTTCCAAATACGGATAGTTTTCATCATTTTCGGGAAGAAGCTCCATTAAATCTACCAGAGTCATTAGAATCCAACCATTGCCGCGTCCCCAGAATTCATTGTTTCTGCGATTGGGATTTTCTGCCCAACCGGGTTGGCAGCAAGGGTCCTGCGAAGGAATTGTATCATTGTCCCAACCGTGATACCAGAGACCGGTTTCCGGATCTTCCAGTTTCTCCGCATGCTTTTTCAATTGGGAGATGGCTTCCAGAAGGAACTCTTTGTTGCCTGTCAGTTTGTACATCTGCATCAGGAACTCGCCTACCATATATACGGTATCATCCCATAATTCAATCACTTCTTCTCTGTGTGACACACCTCCGTTGGTGGCTCTGGGGATATTCTTGTATTGTTCGAAAATCTCATAAGCTTTGTCTTTGTATCGGCTTTCACCGGTGGTCTGTGCCAGATAGGCCAGTCCTAATCCGGAGATGACAGCATTCGGGTGATGACCGTTGGCGTCCCCGAAAGTGGAGTCGACAGCTGTTTGTATGTATGGAAACAGATAGTCTTTATCCATATTATTCTCACAACGTACAACGGCGGATTTAAGGAATACGGCTTCGTTCCAGTTCCAGATATAGTCCTTTGCAGGCATATATTCTTCTACTACATATTGGGTAAGTTTGTCTCCCCATCTATTAAATTCTTTTTCTGACGAACAAGAAAAGAGCGACATAATGCTCAAGAAGCTTACACATGTGATGAAATTCTTTTTCATGATATAAAATTATTGATTTACTTGTACTAATAAATAATCCATCGCCTTGACGGAGGCAGATGCAGGGTATTTCTTTCCTGTCATGATGTTCAGAACCGGGATCTTGAATTCTATTATCTGATCTTCATCTGAGAAATTAATGATATAAATATATTGCTTGCCGTTGGTATCTTTCAGTCCTGCAATCTCTACCAGCGGATGGTTACATCGGGCTGGAACCTTTATGGAAGAGTTACTGACAACTTCTTTCATAAGTTTGTCTACAATGCTTTGTTCAGGTACGGTAGCCACGTAGTACACGATTCCTTTTCCATATTTGTTGCAAGTGATGGCGGGATAGCCTTTAAAGTAATTTCCACTGAATGAAGCTGTCGGAGAAGCTGTCTTTACTTCTATTTGGTCGAACCAGAAATGGCATTGACCGGTCTGATCTCCATAAATTAAAGTATTACTTTTTCGTCCGAACAGTGCTTCCTGTCCTTTCACTTCGATACCTGCCAGTTGTTGCAGACGGGAGGTGACCAAAGCATCCGTCTTGTGCAGATGAATATCACGTACCCCGCTGACACAAGTTAGAAGAATTGTAGCACCTTGCCGGGCAGCTTCTTCCAGGCGTTGGCAAAAATCAGGAGAAGCAATGGCCAGATAAGGCACTACAATCAGACTATAACCGGTCAAATCTGCCTGAGATGAGATAACATCAGTCATAATTGATTGAGAGCGCAGAGCATGATAATACTTATATACTTCACGCAGATATTTAAGGTCGGGGCAGAATGTATAGCCATTCTCGAAAGTCCAATCCACTTGGAAATCACGGATTACCGCAGCTTTAGCCACCGGCAACATTTCACCTGTCCGGGCGTAAATCTCTTGTAATTCCTTGGCCGTCTGTTGTGCTTCGTAGAATTTACTTCGCTTTACATTATCGGATTCCATGACTCCTGCCATCAGATGCTCGTGTCCGGAATCGAAAGAACGGAAGGGGAAAAAAGTGGATAAACGACATCCGTAAGCTAGTTGCTGATGGTTCCATAAACGGGGATATCCCTCTTTTACGATCTCCTTTTGTGTAAGGGCCGTACGTCCGATCTGTGCTTCCGGCACCCATATAGACCGTGATTTGCCTCCTCGTATTATCTGCATGGCAAAAGATGTCATGGCAGGATCAAAAGGGTGTCCGATGTCATTCCCATAGAGATGTTCCAAAGTCACATTTACAGGATAATTGTCGAACGACAGGACATCGCATTCATCTGCCAGTTCATAGAGATTCATGGTGGTCACAAAGCCACTTCCTCCGATATTAGTTGTCACTGTCATGCCCGGAGCTACGGCTTTAACCACATCCCGTTGCATACGGAAGAATTCTAATGCTACATCCGAATAAAACCGTTGATAATCCAGATAAATACCCGGATTATCCATCCTGCGGGGGAGCCATACCTGTTCGAAGTTATCTAATGTTTCGCTCCAGAAGACGGTTCCCCAAGCCTTATTTAAGGCTTCTACAGTCTGATATTTCTTCTTCAGCCATAACTGGAATTTCTTCAGGCATTCAGGACAATAGCAATAGGGCTCTTCGGTTGCCAGTTCGTTGTCTATCTGAAATCCGATGACGGATTTATTGTCTTTATAACGTTCTGCCAAGGTGCGTGTAATGCGTGTGCAGTATTGGCGGTAATCCTCGTTGTTGAGACAGGCATGGCGCCGGCGTCCATAGGGCTTCCTCTGACCGTCTGCTCCCATGATCATGATGTCGGGGTGTGCATCGTGCATCCATTTGGGTATGGCGGCAGTAGGGGTACATAACAGAGATTGTATGCCATGCTGTGACAGTGTCCGGATAGCATGATCTAACCATTCCAGCGTAAAGGCTCCGTTTTTAGGTTCCATACTATGCCAGGCGAAGTCACCCATCCGGGCTATGTTGAAATGCGCTTCCTTCATGAGACGTGCATCCTTTTCAACTTGCTCTTTATCGGTATGTTCCGGATAATAGGCGGCTCCTGTATAAACTTGCCCATGAACTGAAATGAAACCGCCTAAAAAGACCAGACAGTTGATCAGTAACTTCTTCATAGCTCTATTTTTTATAGCTGAATGATAATGGGATGATTGATGCATAATGCCTCATGGGCTATCAGGTTGATGAATGCCTCCCGTTCCCGGAACTGTTTGTCTCTCAACTCCCAGGCTGCATAAGCCCGGTAATTGTAGAGTCCGTTTGCGTCAGGTTTCATTTTGACGCACCAGGTTTTTATAATATCTGCGTTTTCTTCCGGTGTATGGAAGGTTTCTATCAAATTGTCAACAGGTACCAATAAACTCATGCCGAAATAGAAACTTCCGTTTACGGTCTGTTTGTCATGGGTGAGCATGGCATACTGTTTCCCTTCATATTCTTCTTCCGTGAAAGGTTGCGTATTCAGGTTATTGACAATGCCGGTCACCAGGAAGTAATTTCCGGGTAGGGTAGTGGTGCTGATTTTCTTTTCATATCCGTATTTTCCTGCCCATATACTGATTTCTTCGCAAAGATCTATCTTGTTATTTTCTATTTGCCATCCTTTATATGTCAAGCGAATAATAGAGCGGACCGGGCCTTCTGTAACCAGTTCGTAGTAGGTGGAGTCGATAACATCTTCTGTATAACTTGCGGGGACACCCATGCGTACCAGGCTGTCTGGAGTCTGCATGGCAAGTCCGCCCAAACCGAATGAGTTGGCTGCACTCAGAATGTCGCATCCCCATTCGCGTACTACCTGGTATGTATTTGCCGGATGTCCTTCCGGACTGATTCCCACTGTATCCAGCACCATTTCAGATATTCTTTTACCGAAAACATCGCAACAGTTACGGCCATCGAAGTACTGGCGGAATCCCATTTTATCATTTTCCCAGACAGGACCATCCATTTGATAAGGATACATCTCACTTCCTCGTGGAAGGTTATGCTTGTCGTGTGCATCCCGGGACAATTCTTCGATAATTCCGGGGGAGGTCATCTTACCATAGCGGACATTCGTACGAGAGGTGAATACCGGATATTTCTCCGGAGTAAGCCATTCCACTTTTAACCGGGTCTTTTCGGAAGGGGAAAAAGTATATACGAATGCCAGTTCATCCCATTCTCCGTCTCCGTTGAGGTCGTCCAGCTGACAAGGAATATATTCTCCCTGTCCGTTGGTTATCACAGGTTTGAGCAGCTTGTCTGTCGGATTGAGTTGTGCACGGGTCAATACCAGTGCTTCGTCTTCACGATTTATATCCAAAGGATTCTTCACGGTAAATTCCTTTAAACTCTGCGGAGAGTTACAACCTGTCAGGATTGCCAATCCTCCTGACAGGAGTAAACAACTCGCTATGAAATGATATTTTATATTCATGATTCTTCTGTTATTAATTGCGTATTACTTCCCATTCGTCATGGTTACCCATCTTTATTTCCAACTTGACAGGGCTTTTTCCCTGTTCGTTCCATTGAATATTTACTTGATATCCCTTATCTCCCAGATTGCTTATTTTTATGTTCCGGGATAACTTGATGGCATCCGTATTTTTGGAATGAGGTGCCAGGACAGATAACCAGCGTGTGTTTTTTCCGGCCTCCAGTGGACATTTGCTATAAACCGCATAATCATCATTCTTCCAATGTTTAGGCTGATACTGAATTCCGTTTTCCGATCCTGCCGGTGCATCGAAAGCAATAAAGAGACATTTGTCTCCTTCACCGTATTTATCAGTGAAAGCCCGTGCTTGTGCAGGGTAATGTAGCAGGGAAGCATCAAACCAGTCAGCTGTAGCCCCATCCGAATTTCCGCAACGGGGAGCGGAGGGAACGTGCCATACCGGACCGGCCACCAGCTTATCGGCAGCTTTTCCCGGCAGGAACTCATCCAATACGATTAGAAAACCTTCTTCTGTCAGAAGAGTGCTTCTTATCCAAGATGAATCGTGGGTCCAGATTCCTTTGTAAGATACGGAACCATAACTGTCACCTGCCTTATTTTCAGCTTTGGCATCAGTCAGAATACCACCTTGCTGACGGTCCAGGCGTAAATTATGTTTCATGTCGTTATCATTGAAGGCTATCAGGATGGGTACTCGTGTCCAACCCTTGATGGGAGTGACATATTTATATGATAATCCGATGCGGCTATAGTCCTCATTCACATTAACCTGTTCATTCATTTTGATACGGAGAACCGTACGGCCATATTTCGTGCGGATGCGCAATACCTGTTTGCCCGTTTCTGCATCGGTTACAATGGCATAATCCTCTTTGGCTAATTCCGTTTCGGGGAATTGCTGTGTCTTGTCGGGAGCAACGAAGCCAAATGACAGTTTGTCCGTCAGTTTATCAAACGGTACCAGTATTTTCTCTCCTTTATCTCCGGCAATGAACAGGTCACTGATATAAATATCTACGGGAACATCCGAAGGGCATACATTGCGTTTTTCATACCCGCCGAACCAGGTTCTTCCGGGGAATACCTTGCCGACTGATTCTTCTCCTTCGGTAGGGAGCAGGGCAAACTCCAACCTGATTTCATGCAGGTTTATCAAGTCATTATTTCCGGCTACGGCTTCCGGGTTTCCCCACATATAACCATAAGGAGCCTTCTGGTCAGTCAGTGCAAAATGAACATCAGTGGATCTTTGTGAATTGATGGTGTATCGTTTTGAAGGCATATACCCTCGGGTAACCCGCATATTGGCGGAAGAATGATACCATCGTCCGGAATTCACTCCTGTGGTCTGACGAAAAGGATACTGCGCATCCGGTTCGGAAACCAGTAGCGTATTGTTCCATGCCGGCCATTCGTAGCGTCCTCTGTCGGCAATGATCATGGTGCCGTCTACTTCATAATGTATCAGGTCGCCACGTGTGTCGGAGATTCCACCATGGTAGAGGACATTGCAATCATCCTGAATCCAGAATTGGGCGAACGGAGCGCCTTCTTTGCGTGAAGGTGCCAGTATCAGGCGATCTTTACTTTGGTAAGTGGCAGGGAAAAGAGATTGCACGGAAGCTTGTAGTTCCGGGGCTTTGGCTTCCATACCTGCATATTGGGGATAAGCTTTTTCAAAAGCCTCTTCCGGAAGTCTTCCGGTTTTCATGTTGCCTGCCAGATATGTTTTTTTAAGTGCCCATAAAATAGTAGGATCGGGACAGACTTCCATAATGGCATCAAAAGCCTTTACGTAAGATTCTTGGTCGTACGGTTCTCCATCTCCTGTAGAGCATACCAGACCGGAAGAACTGACATGGTTTCTGAATTTGTAATATACCTGTTTCAGCTTATCCCCTTTTAATTCCTTCTGTTTGCCAAGCTTTACACCTAAAGCTATCAGGCGGGGAATATTATGGGCCACATACGCAGGTTCATAACTGTCTCCCGGTTCATACCAGTCATTCCATACGGCTTCGGCATAAGCTTTCCACAATTTGGCATCTTTGTGTTTCGGAAACAATCTGGCAGCTGCCAAGGCTCCCATGGCATAATTTGCTGCCCGGTTGTTCGGACCGCGTTCTTCGCAAAAACTCATCTGACTGACAAGAGATTCGGACAGTTGTCTGAGTTCCGCGTCCATCAGTTTGTTTTCTTTAAGTATGCGTATGGAATCGAAAAATTTCTCGCGGGCAAAGAAAGATACTTCCAGAGGGCGGGATTGGTTCCGGGTAGACTCGAAGGCATCCAGGATGCCTAACAGAATGGTTTTGCCTTGAAGCATTTTCTCCTTATTGCCGGAACTTACCAGATCATAGACAACGTAGATATCCTTATCGTTACTATGATAAAAAGTAACATGATCCTTGATTCCGGTATGTCGGAGGATTTCCTGTCGGGCTTCACTGCGCGTCATCCGGTCGAGTACTTTTTCTTGTGCACACAGTGGTGGTGTGCACAAGAAAAAGGCTGTCAGTAAAGAATATCCGGTGGTTAATACTATGTTTTTCATGTTTTGTGAGGTTAGTTTTTACTTTGTAAAGAACGTGATTTTATTTGGCAAGTAATGCATAGGCACACCATAAAACCGGAGCTTGTCCATGGAGATCTCCCGTTAAAGCTTTACGGTTACGGTAGTGTTCACTATTGTCTCCCAGCATGGTACCTTCGCATACGGCTTCCACATCTCCTTGTTCATTTACATATTTGGTTAAAGCTATCCAGGCGTTCCGGGCTACCGGCCCGTATTCTTCGGCAGGTAACCAGCCTTTCTTGACACCTGTAATCATGGCGTATGCGAACATGGCCGAACCGGAAGTTTCTTCCCACATGGAAATATCGTCTACTACCTGTTTCCACATACCATTCTCATCTTGTGTATCTTTTAGCTTTTCCATCATTTTCAGATATCCTTTCATGATTTCTGCTCTGTCCGGATTGTCTTGCGGAAGCATCCGGAGCAGTTCGGACATACCGGCTGCCATCCAACCATTACCGCGTCCCCAGCAGAAGGGAGCTGTTGGTGCGTGGTAGAACAGTCCTGAAGGTTGCTGTATTGAATCCAGGTAAAGCACCATTTCGCGAGCTGCTCTGTCTATATATTTACGGTCGTTCGTTACCCGATAAGCCTGCGCTTGGATAGTGGTGATCATATACATGTCGTCCAGCCAGAAGCGAGTCTGCCAGGAATAACCTTTGTCGTCCCATTCCTTTTGTTCCGGTTGACAGATATCAGCATCTTTGAAATCCCCATACATACTGCTTTGGCGTTCTTCACCTTCTTCCAGTTTCCAGTTGGCTGGTAATTCCCATTGAGAGTCGGCATACATCATGCCTAATGTTTTATAACGCTCTTCTCCGGTTTGCAGGTAAAGTTCTAGCGGCACGGCTCCGAAGACATTGTTGTCTACATGATTCGGCTTCGGCTGCAAGTAAGCCTCATTGGTGAATAATGGCTCGAAACGGGCTTTCAGACGTTCTGTCAAATCCTTGTTGTCTGTTTCCTGAGCAAACCAAAGTCCTCCTAACCAAGTGCATACATCCGGATAGGTGATTTGTGTTCTTGGTTCGTTCACACGTAAGGGGCTGCCATATTGCGAATGCCCTTGTTCCAGAAACCGATTTGTAATTTTATTCCCGATTTCTATAGGGCTGGCTTCTTGTGGGAGATTGTCAAAGTACCCGTTCTCTTTAGGAGCACAAGATGCCAGCACCAACGCAGCCAATGCTGCTGTGAATAGTTTACTTTTCATATTTTCTTGTATTTTTTATATTGTTAGTTCGGATAATATTTCTCAGGTGTCATGAATGAAGGTACATAAGGTTCCATCCAGAATGCAGAGGTACGCTTGTATTTCAGTTCGGTATCCGGATACCAGTTAGCCCAGGATGCCGGATGTGTATCGGCGATAGGAGACTGTACGCTTTCGCCATACCCGTTCACAGTGGTAACCGTATATTCATAGACTGTAAACGAACCGGCATCAAGAGTCGGATTGTCTAACTTACCGGGGAATCGGCATGCTTTGATGACTCCGGCAGCTTCCATATCTGTATACTGATTGGCTTTACCTTCAAATATAAGTGTGAAATCTTTGTCACCGGCCTTTCTCCGGTATATACGATATTTCTGTGCACCTAATACTTTTCCCCATGATAAGTCTACCTTCCCCTTGTCTAAATTCAGGTGCAGACCTTCCGGGTAATGTGGTGCTTGGTTAGTGGTATAAACCGGATACTCTTGGGCAAAGACGGCCGTATGCTTTCCGTTTACAGACAGAGCCCGTACATGTATCTTTCCGGCAGGTTGCGGAGCCAGTTTGTATACTGACCGGGTGGTTGTGCCTACCTCCGTCCATGTTTGCCCATTGTCTCGTGATGTTTCTATTTTTACCTTTTTGGCTGATGCAGGTATATCCAGATAAATAAGTGTACCGTTAGGAGTATATTCTGTGTCGATAATATCAGTTGGCATTGGAGTAACTTCACGTGCATACTCTATGTGATGCTCTCCTACGGGCAAAGAGATATTGCTTGTTCCCTGTTGTGCGATACCGTCGATATATAATTTTCCGCCGGACATTCCTTTTAGAGTTAATCTGGCTTTTCCATCACTCTTATAGCGTCCTTTGCAACTGTTGGCGTTTGTGCGGGTCATGGCAATTGCCGTACCGGCGTCCGACAATTCGATCGAAAAACCGTCGGCAGAAAGAAGTGTACCCTTCATTAAAGCAAGTTGCAAGGTTCCATTATCCATCCGGCGGATTACTCCGGCCTCTCCGGTGAATGATTCCTTTTCTGACTGATGGCTTATTCCTGTTCCATCACGGAAGATAACATCAGTACTGTGAGGAGCTTTGATGTACAATATATTAGATGGTGCATTTGGGGATTTGGGTACAAATTCGTAAATGCTTGTATGGGCCAGCAAAGCCGGGTTCACAACTTTCCCATGTAGAACGTTGATATCTCCTTTCTTGTGTGAAACCAATGTCAGCAGCGAACCGTCCGCATCCCGGTAGAAACCTTTGGAATGATTGGTTTCTCCTTTGGTCCAATGATCCGGGCGTGCTTTTTTGCCAAAGAAAACGATTTGCGGAAATTCATCTTCTTTCTGAACGAACCAAGAGAAACGGGCACCTGCTCTCCAATTCGTTCCGGTCTGATCGTAGAGTAGGAAGTAATCTGTACCTACCAGCAGGATGCTGCGTGATAAATATTCCGGCCAGGCAAAACTGTCTTTTCCTTTAGCGGAACGGAGTTCTGCCAGCTGCACTATATCCAGGTCATAAAGTGGAGCCACAAGTTCGTTCATTCCGATGTTACAGAAAGCCCCGTTTTTCATTACTCCGAAGTTAGTGATGCCATCCAGATTATTTTGTACATGGTCACCTACCACTTCGTTTTCATGCCCCGTATATATTTTACCTTTTGCATAGAAGTAAAGTCCGCCGGAGTTACCTTGTCCCTGATGTCCCCAACGATAGTTAGGGCCTTTATCCACCTGGTTTAAGTGAATGGACAATTCTTCGTCTGTGTCTACTCCTGCACGCAGAACAATGCCGTGTCCGGTATATTTCGTACTTCTTAAATGCGGATTGGTTCCCATGTTATGGGAAGGGTATTGTTTCTGATGGACATTCCCCCAATTGGTGTGTGTATCTTTGGTTTCAACACCCGGCCCCATCTTGCCGGTCCAATATAGATTTTCAGCTAAGAGCGGATCGTAGTATTGCATCCAGTCGGCCAACTGGTAAACGGAGCAATAGCGTGGAACAATCCGTCCCCCTCCGTGAGCCCCATGGGGTGGATAACTTCTTTCCATCTTTTCTTTGTATTGAATGGGAGCGGTCATCATGTCCAGCATCCAGTGTCCCCGTTGTGCCATGTATTTTCCAGCAAAACGGTTTTTGCCATCGAACTCTTTCAGTGCGATATTGGTAGCTGAGGTGGGACGTAAGAAAGCCCAATTATAGATACCCAGGCTTTCTACCCAACGTCCTCCTTTGGATTCGAAGGCTTTTACTTCAGGACGTGTATAGAAGATACCGTATATTTCCAGTGTTTTTTCAAAGAAATCCGCCCATTCTTTGGCCATCGGGTGTTCGGGGTAGAGGAAAGACATCTGCCCCGGTACTGCCCAGCCGTCTGCTGCCATATTAGCGGTTCCCGCTAATGAAGTGCGGATGGTATTCATCGCTTCCAGTGTATTGATGTAAGCGGATATGAGCATCAGGCCGTCTACGGTCTGCTTTTGTTCCGTGGTCAGTTGTTTGTAAAGTGCCAGGTAATCTTCTATCCAGCTGCCGAAAAGCGGGCGGTGAGAAATGGAATGAATGCCGGGAAATCCATTTAAGCCTGTCATATAATAAGCCATTGGAGAGGTTATTATCTGCTGATAGAATTGTTCGGCAGTGGGTGAACCTGTTTTCCCTGTAAAAGGAGTATCCGGATGTTTTGCATGTGCCGGATACTCCAGAATCCAATCTTTCACCTTATTTAAATTTAATAGCGCATACTGACGGTGTAATAGCATAGCGTAGCGGAAGCCCATCTCATCCGAATGGTCTGCACCACCCTTGACTGCTATTTCGTCAATGCTTTTATTGAATTTGTCAACTATACCCTGTTTCTTTTCAATTGTATATAAAGTTATGGCCGTGGACCGGCTGCCGGAATGGAGCGGATACTTGAAATATAATTTCTGACCTGCATAACGGAAATATACAGATAGATCCGGAGTGGGCTGCCAGATTCCGTATTGCTGATCATCCCAGCGATTATGGTCATATACAAATACGCCTAATTCTCTGGCTGCATCCTGAGTTTCCCAGAAAGAGATTGCCGGAACCTGTTCGCGTGTTGAATTTCCTCCGAAGGGTAAGAGGCGATACAACATTTGCTTATCGGGTTCTTCTATCCAGCCCATTCCTGTCCAGTGCGGATCTTCCTGGCTCCAGTTGGTGTATATGGGTTGGTCGATGGGCAAACCTCCGTCTACTGATACTTCCTTTTGCCTGTCCCAGTTGCCATAACGGCGCGTAGGATGGAAGTTATCCCATTCCATATCTATAAACACCTCATCCTGGTTTGATATATTCTCCATTTGTTCGTCGAGGATGACGAAGGGATAACCTTGTATGACTTTTACCTTGGCATAATAAGAAGCCTGGTTATCTAATATATAATGTATTCCACATTCTATAAACAAGTCGCCTGATTCTAAAACGGATGTTTTTATCTCTTTTACAGTGCGCTGTCCGGTGTGTAGCTTGTTATTGCCTATCTTTTGATGATCGTTCAATATGGAGATTATGGGAGCGGGAATTGTGTGCCCCGGATTGATTCCTCCGGCAGGTATTTCCACACCGAAGTTTCCGTCACTGATCAGCCAGGTTGACGCCTGTTTCTGAAGTGTAACAGGTGAACTTTGCCGGGAGGCATTGTTTTTCCGAAGATACAATGTATAGTTGAATTCCCCTCCGCTTGGTAACTCTGCGAAGAAGTTTATAACGGCAGATTTCAGTTTCCCTTTTTCAATGACTTTGTCTGATAATTGGAATGGAACAGAACGGTTCTGCTTATTATCGGAAAGGCTCAGTTCCGATTCGGACTGTATTCCTTCCGGAAAGTAAATCGGATAGCTTAAAAGAGTACGGGGCCAATCATATATAGACAGGTTTATACAATCTTTCCGGGAGAAATTCAGCGGCTTCTCCCTAGATACGATGGCCTGTTGTGCAAAGCCTGTATTTGCAAAAAATAGTATTAGTAATAATGCAATCACGTGGTTTCTCATGGTCATAAACTTTACCTGATTTTTTTGCAAACTTAGGCGAAAAGCCTTTGACAGACTATGAAAATAGTGTCAAAGACTTGTATTTTAGACCTGCGACCGATTATTTACCAATATTCTTGATATATTCGGTAGGAGTTTGATTGAATACAGATTTAAAAACCTTACTAAAGTAAGCCGGATCGGAAAAGCCCACTTCATAGGCAACCTCTGCAATGGTCATGCCTCCGGATTGGAATTTTTCCACAGCCATTTTCATCCGGATATTTAGGATCAGTTTGTTGGGTGATAAATCGGATATCGCTTTAATTTTCCGGAAGAATTGTGTACGGCTCATACCTAATTTATTATATAGAACTTCCATGGATAATTCCGGATCCTGTGCATTTTCTGTAATTAATTCTACCAGTTTTTGCATGAATGGATCCTCTACTGTGATTTCCTTTACAGGAACTTCCGTCCTCTCTAACTTCTGGCAGAACAAGTCTCTCAGTTTTTCTCTGTTTTTGATGAGGCTTTCTATTTTAGCCAGTAGTATTTGCGCATTGAATGGCTTTAATATATAGTCATCGGCTAAAGCCTGATATCCATCTTTTACATGCTCTTCCAGGCTTTTTGCTGTTAGCAGGACTACCGGAATATGAGCTAAAGCCATGTCATTTTTTATAGCCCGGCAGAGCTCCAATCCGTCCATTACGGGCATCATGATGTCGCTGATAATCAGATCGGGCATCTGCTCTCTGGCTATATGTATGGCGCTTTTCCCTTCAGGAGCTTCCTGCACATTGTAGGTCTTGGATAGTTTGGAAACGATGTATTGGCGCATGTCCTCGTCATCTTCCACTACCAGAATCCGCAGGCGATTATCAGAATCTTCGGGTATTTGCTGGTGATATTCCGGATCTACGGACAATACACTGTTCTTTTCTACTTTCAATGTATGGGTAATTGCCTGGTCAGTATAGATTACATTGGAATTGGCGTAGTGTTCCTTTCCCAGTTGCAGGCGTATAAAGAACGTCGTTCCTTGTCCGGGCGTACTTTCCAGCCATATCTTGCCGAAATGCAGTTTAACCACGTATTGCACCAGATTAAGTCCGATGCCACTGCCGAACATTCCACCTTTGTTGCCGTTTCCTATCTGAAAGAAAGGATCGAAAACCTTGCTTTGATTCTCAGGAGATATACCTTCCCCGAAGTCTTTCACGGAAAGAACAACGCTGTTTTCCTCCATATTGGATTCTAACTGGATCTTTCCACCTCTGGAAGAGTGTTTTATTGCATTCGAGAGCAGATTAAACATTACTTTACTCATCAGGTCTACATCTACCCACAAATTGTTGCCATAATAGTTGTTGGAGTACGAAATGGTAAGTTCATGCTTGTTCAGCAATTCGGAGAAACTATCAATCTGTTCGGTAATGAATACAGGTACATTCAGGCTGCTTAGTTTCAGTTGCATGGCTCCATGTTCTAATTTGCGGAAATCCATCAATTGGTTCACCAGAAGTAGCAGGCGGTTTGCGTTCTTTTGTATCTGTTTCATCGGATATTTTAAACCCGAAGGAAGCTGTTCATCATTGATGATATCGTCCACCGGACCGGTTATCAATGTGAGCGGTGTCCGGAGTTCGTGAGAGAAATTAGTGAATAACTCAATCCTCATTTGGTAGTTCTTCTCGATATTCTCTTTTTCTATCTGTTCGATTTGGCGTTTGTACTTGGCTGTTTTCTTTTCATAAAAATAGCGTGCTAATACTGCCAGAAAGACGACGATGAATAAGATGTAGAGGGTCTTTGCCCACCAGGTGGCCCAGAATGCAGGATGTACTGATATGATAATGGTTGTTTCTACCGTGCTCCAGATTCCTTCGTTATTGCATGCTTTGATGCTGAAAATATATTTACCTGCCGGGAGATTGGAGTATATTACTTCGTTATTTTCAATGTAATGCCACTCTTTATCCAGCCCTTTTAACTGATAAGCATATTTGTATCCCTTGGGAGAGATAAAGTCGAGCGCAGAGTATTTGATTCGTATGGATGAGTTATCATACGGCAGATCAACCTTGTTTCCTTCATTGAAGTTCTTGATTTCAATATGGCCGGGTGCATTTTTAGAATTTAGTGATTCCACCAGGGATATCTGTACCAAAGGTGCTGTCTCTCTGTCATGAGACAAACGTGTCGGGTCCAGTTCCGCCAGTCCGTTGTTACCACCTATATAGATGTGTCCGTTACTGGCTTGCAACAGTGACTTGTGCGAAACTTCATTCAAAGGAAAGCCGTTGCCACGGGTAAAATTAACGATGATCCCATCCGGTTTGATCTGTGACAATCCGTTGATGGCAGATACCCATATATCCTTGCTGGTACGATCTTCCAGAATGGCACAGATAGAATTGTGTACTAATCCGTTATCTTTGTTATAATGGTGTATTTCCTGTTTTTCCAGATTACATTTATACAATCCGTTGTCATAAGTGCCGATCCAGATGTTTTTGGCATGGTCCTCATAGAGCACACTTATATTCTTGTCATTCAGTTCCTCGAAGGTGGTCCGTTCACCTTTAAAGTAGTGTTCGGGATTTTCAGGTTGATGCCTGAATATCCATAAACCATTGGTACGAACTCCCACTATCATGTCATCTCCATGTCGCAGAATATCTTGTGTCAACATATACCGGGTAGTGGCATTATAATTGGTCGATAGATTCCGGTCCAGCTTTTGCGTTTTCTCATCCCAGTAAGACAGGTCATCTTCTGCTATCCATAAGTGGTTTTCCGCATCTCTTGCCATTGCACGGATTTGTTCTTCACCGCTCATTGAGGCAATCACTTTGGTTATGGAACGGGTTCTCAGATTGAGCGAATAAACTCCCATATTTAAGAAATAGAGGTAGAGCTCGTCTGGTGAATTTCGGTAAACATAGTATAAGTCCGTATCGTGTTTGGGAGAATTACCTCCGGATATATTTACTTCTTCTATATGCTTCGGATTGTTTACATCCATGGCTATAAGCCCCTTGCTATGTCCGATCCATAATTTACCTTGTGATTCGGATAATGAACCTACTACTTGGATTCCGGTGGTCTGCTGAGAGGAGGATGTTAAAGAATGATGAGTAAAAGTAAACAGCTTGGGATGATAATAAATGGCTCCCTGGCTGAAAGTACCTATCCATAATGCTCCTTGATTATCCTTATAGACTGTCATCAGGCGATCCCTTATAGCAAGGTGTTGATCTACTTTGGTATAAAAGAAAGAGTGCTTAATGTCATAAGCCACCAATCCCCGGTCGGTTGCAAGCAGCAGGGTGGAATCATTATATTCCGTGATGTCATGAATGTAATTGCTTTCTATCGGAACATCCGGATGAACCGTGTATGAAATTGGTCTGATTTCTTCTTCTTTAGGAAAGTATTGGTAGAAATTCTTTAGCTCTTCTCCGAGCCAGATGCGTCCTTTACTATCTGTAAATCCTTTCATTAAGGAGAAACGTTTTTCATTTTTGTGTAAAATCTTGTAGCGTTCAGTCCTTACGTCATAAAGTGCCAGCCCCTGATTCACCACATCCAGCAACAGGGCATACGGGCTCGCGGCAGCCATCATGTGAATATAGGTATCACGCATATCTTTCACATATGAACACGTTCCGTCGCTTTTGAAAACATATAATCCTTGTTTGGTAGCTACCCAGATATTTTTTTTAGGATCTTCGTGCAGGCCTACAACCACGGACGAGGGAAATTCTTTTCCTGTATACCGCTCCTGTAAATCGATAAACTTTTCCTGCATGGGGTCGAAGAGAACGATTCCACTGAAGGTACCGATCCAGAAGAGGCCGTCCGATAGTTGCGTGATACTCACAATATCGTTAGGCTGCTTGACTTCTTTGCTGGGCAGGTGATAATAGTTCTTTATCTCGTAACCGTCCAACCGGTTCAAACCGTTTTTGGTACCGATCCAAATATAACCTTTATCGTCCTGGCAGATAGCTTTTACAGTGCTGTTTGATAATCCATCCTTTACAGAGTAGCTATTCAGCGTAATGTTCTGTGCCGATGCGCTAATATACCCTAATGAGAGTATGAACAAGATAAATAGATGCTTTGCGATATTCTGCATTATCTTCGGAAACATAAAATTCAAGTTATAAATTGAGCCCCTAAAGATAATGCAAAATATGCAATTCATGCAAGCGTCAACGCTTTTTATATGGCTATTTACGGGATACATTCCAACTCCCCTTCATGTTTATTTGAACGGTGATTTCTTCCTTGTTGTTTTTTATTTGAACGGTGCTGCATCCATCCTGGGTCCGTGTGGATAAAGACTGTGCGATATCAGCGGCCTTTTCCTTTATGCTGTAGGGCACGATTACAGTAACAAATGTCAAAGGCTCGAATGGAGTGACACACTGCTTGGAGAAGACTGTGGTGGGTTGTATCGTATATTCTTGTTTCTGAAATCCGTAACTGCGGTCGGGCTGCTTTTCAAAATAGACCAGTAATTGCCTTTTCTCTATTTCATTACCGGATGCGTCTTTCCACGGTTGACCTGCGTTTGGAGTGTCCCTGTATATTTTCTTCCCTCCGTGAGTACTGAACCAGTTTTCACCCCGTTCATCCATTTGATATAACTGCCAGATACTGCCTGCCGTGTATCCTTCGGTATCTTCACCGGGAATCAGATGATCCTGTAATATCAGGATACCTTCGGCTGTCAATACCATGCGTCGTTGCAGAGTAGAACCATCGACACAGTGATTGTCCAGAATCACTTCACCGTATGAGTCTTTACCTTTATTTACAACTTTGGCTGTCCGCACGATATTGGGATTGAACAGCACGCCCACTTCTTCATGTACATAGTCTTCCACTGGTTTTCTGATCTTGTTGTAGGCTCTAATCTTGAAACTCATGGGAGATTTGATTCTGTCATCAGTCGTGTAATGTTTCCAATCGCAACCAATGTACCGGTAATCATTCAAACTGAAATCTGCCGCCACTTTCAGATTAATAAAATGAATACTGTTATCTTTCAAAGTAATACGTATCATCTTTCCGCCTTTCTCATTGTCTGCAAGCTCTACGCCGTCTCCCCATGCATCCAATGTGTTGCAATCATGCAGAATCTTTTCTCCGGCCTTGCCTCGTAGCCGAACCTTATCAATGCAGATCACTTCGCCCGGCTGTCCATTCTGAAAGCGGAAAGTGATGCTTTGAAATCCCCTCATTTGCGGATCACTTTCTGATATATGTGTGGATGAGCTGAAGTCAATCCAGTCTGTAAACCAACGGTTGGTCAGCCAGCGATTGGAGCCTTCACCGAATGGGAAACCATTGCTTTCTTCTTTCATCAGGATCACGGTGTTGCCATGACGCATATCCGTAGCATGACGTTGTACGCCGTGAAAGTGCGGGCAACAGTCGGTTTCAAAATAATTGATGGTTCCGCGCAGATTCGGATGTTTGTGAGAACCTTCAGCATAAAGATCACTCATGACAAAAGGAGTACCCGGGACGTGTGAAGCTGTTAGCAATAGCTGGTCCGGTATACCACTTTGTCCTTCCCGGTTAGTGCGTGTTGTCACCATGGCACCCCAATCCGGGGTAGAAGTCTTTGGAATGAATGGCGGTAACAGGGCTATTTCCGCAATCGAAGCCCATTCGCAGGCATCCCGTAGAAACCAGCCTCGTTTAGTGTATTTTTCGGGTAAATTGGGAAGTCCTGTTTTATATAATTTGCGGGCAGCTTCCTGATAGCTTGTATTACCTGTCAGGCGAGCCATCTTTTCAAAGACTACGATCCATTCAAAATAGGCAAAGAAGAAGTCATCTCCATATTCCGGCATGTAACCGCTGGGAGCCTGTTGGTGAAGATAGCGTGAAAACCATTGTTCTATTTCGGGAGTCTGTAGCAATTCGGTCCGTCCGCTTTCCTGTGCGATGGTGATAATGTCGTTTAAGTGGATGGCTGAATATAAAGTAGCGGTCTCGTCCACATCCTTATTGGCATACCAGAAATTCCACATCGTATCTGTATAGGCTTTCCACAGGTTTGCATTGGGAGCATCCGGAAAAAGGTTATACATTCTGGTAAAGCCTAAAGCACGTTCCTGTCCCTGATTATGATCGGTAATGAAATGCGGTTCGAAGTGCAGGTCGGCAAAACGAATCACAATTCTCCGGGCTTCGTTTCCTTTCAGGCGTCCTTCTTTTTTAAGTAATTTGTAGGTGGCTGCCACGTTGCGGGTAGAGAAGAAATCATCCCGTCCCCGCATCAACTGTTCGTCCTTTTCCCAGGCAGTGACGGCACACCTGAAAATCTCTTCGGACATATCCAGAAATCGTTTCTGTCCGGTGGCTTCATAGAAAGTACCGGCGGCGGTCATCAGGTGGGTGGTCCAACGGACATTGCGGTTTTGAATTTCCTTTTGGATGCGTTCTTTACTATATGGGTGGGTCTGGTTGTCAAAGGCTTCGACGGCTATGGACAACGGATCTTTGTCTATCACGGGATGCAGGTTTCCATACACCGAAACAATTCCCCAAAGGCAAAGAAAAATGGAGGCAGACAATTTCTGTATCATACTGGATTTCTTTTGATAGGGTTTATTATAAGAGAGTGGGCAAACCGGATTTTCCGGCTTGCCCAACATACGTATACTCCCTTTTGTTCTATGACAGAATCTTAATATTCGGGATTTTGCCACATGATTGTTCCGTCACCATAGGCATTGATTTCAGATTGTGGAATCGGTGCCAGCAGATTACGTTTTTCCATTGCATACATTGGTGTTTGGGTAGCTGTGTTGAAGCCTTCGTTTTTGAGAGAGAAGTGTTTCTTCATTGCTTCTTCGGCAAGTCCCCAACGAATCAGGTCGGGCCAACGAAGTCCTTCGTAACAGAACTCGATAAAACGTTCGTGAACGATGTAATCGAATGTAGCTTGCTTGCTGTTCAGTCTGGTAGCATCGATGGCTTCCAGTCCGGCTCTTTTGCGCACTTCGTTAATGATGGATAAGATTGTAGTGATATTCTCTGCATAGCCCACTTCATTCAGAGCTTCGGCATACATCAGCTTGACATCCGTGTAACGCAGAATAGAGATATTATTACCCCATTCGTCATAAGAACCGGGTTTCGTCTGCGTTGCCTTCAGAAACTTACGGGCTGTGTAAGTGTCAGCATGCTGGTAATCTTTATCGTAATAAAGGTTGTTCACCATGGTAGCGGCCCGGCGGATATCGCCTTCTTCATAAACCCCTTCACCCCAGATGGACTCGGAAACTTGAGCGGTACCGGAAGGACCTTTGAACGTAACATTATGTAGGAACGGAGCATCCTTTTCAAGATTGATACTGGAAGCGAGTAGCATACTGTTGAACGTTTGGCTGATACCCAAAGCTTTACCGGTGGAACCGCCCATGTATTGCACTTCCCAGACACGTTCGGATGTGTTGTCGAATTTATCATCGAAACAATCTTCATAGTTGTCGGCCATTTTATATAAAGCGGGTTCTTTGGCAATTATTAGCTCCAACCACTCTACTGCCTTTGCAGGATTATGCATATACAGGTAAGTACGTCCCAGCATACCGGCCATTGCATATTTGGTAATACGTCCCACTTCTGTGCCGCTTCTTTTTTCGGGAAGCAGGTCATAAGCCAGTTCGAAGTCCTTGATTGCTTGTTGGTAAGTCTCTTCCTGTGAAGAACGTTTCACTTTACGCAATTCGGCCAATGAAAGATCCGTAGTGATGAGCGGAGAACCTCCCCAGCACCAGGCGAATTGCAGATAGGCCAGTCCGCGCATGGCATAAGCCTCGCCTTTGATATGATTTTTCTGATCTTCATCAGAGAAGACTACCCGGTCGATATTGTCCAATATCTTATTACTGCGTGATACCAGTACCCAGAGCGATTTCCATGCGGTTTCCCAGGTCTTTTCGGTAGAAGTATCCGTGAAGCGGGTGATGTTATTGTTCATGTTTTTAATAGCGTCTTCCCTCAATACGATTGCTTCCAGATAATTGCGATTATAGACAGTCTGTAGTTGTGAGTAAACTCCGGCAATGGAGGCTTCACAATCGGCAGGAGTCTTGTATAAGCTCTGGTCTGTGTAAATAGACGGTTGGTTGACGTCCAGATAGCTGTCGCAGGAGGATAGGCCCCACAAGCAACATACGGCTACTATTTTAGTTATTATTTTCATGATCGTTACTGATTAAAAGGTTACGTTTACACCAAATATATATTTTCTTGACAACGGATAAGTATTGTAATCTGCACCTCTGAGCATCGGATTGGTACTGTAGCTATTGGTATCCGGGTTGCCGACATAATCGGTAAAGGTATGCAGGTTTTCTACTGTTCCATAAATTTTGGCTGCTTTGATTCCCAAGGTATTCAGCCATTTCTTGGGCATATTGTAGGCCAGGCTGACATTTTGGATGCGTAAGAAAGTTGCGTCAAAGATTTCCAAATCTGTTCTGTGCAATTGTCCGTCCTGCTCGGAGTTGTCACCCAAACCGTAAGGAGTCGGTGTTTTTCCATCCCATGACATATCTACACCCAGTTCAGTAGGAATAGGGTTACCGTTCGGATAATCTTCTTTGTAGCAGTGCAACCATCTTCTCAGTGTGTTGTTGGCACCATATTTACCGCCGGTATCCAGGTTACGGGCACCAATCCAAAGTACATTACCTCCAATCTGTCCACGCAGGAATATGCTCAACTCGAAGTCCTTATAAGTAAATCTGTTAGTGAAACCGAACATCACGTCAGGTTCGTTTGAACCGTAAGCTACTCTGTCGTCATTGTCGATAGAACCACTTCCGTCAACGTCTACGTATTTCACGTTACCGGGTCTCTGCTTCTTACCTTTTACGGTAGGAACCAATGGCTTGTTAGGATTATAACGTCCGTCAGCACCTACTTCGAAGTCGGCTTCTGTCAGCAAACCGTCTGTGAGGTAAGTATAGAATTGAGAAATAGGACCTCCTACTTTCGTGATGAACTGTGCGTTCCATGCATCAGTGATGATTTCATCGTTTCCACCTAAATCCAGTACCTTATTCTTGTTTCCGGAAAGGTTCAGTGTGCTCGACCATTTGAATGATCTTGTATTAATATTGGTTGTTGTCAGGTCAATTTCCCAACCACGGTTCTCAATAGAAGCCAGATTTGTGCGCATACTGTTGAAGCCGGTAGCAGCGGGGAGTTGCAAATTATACAGCAAGTCGTCCGTGCGGTTGATGTAATAGTCTACGTTCAACTGTATGCGGTTTTTGAACAGGGAGAGGTCGAAACCGAAGTCGAATGCTTTGGTCGTTTCCCATTTCAAATCCGAGTTGGCATAGTTAGTCGGGTAGATGGCTATTTGTGAAGTATTTCCGTAAGCGACATTTCCGGTAGTGAAGGTAGAAACATAGTCACTGTAGCCGATACGGTCGTTACCGGACATACCCCAGGAAGCACGGAGCTTTAACAGGGAGATGAACTCTACGTCTTTCATGAATTCTTCACTGTTGATTTTCCATCCGGCAGATACGGAGGGGAAAGTAGCCCAGCGATTGGAAGGACCGAAACGGGAAGAACCGTCACGACGCATAGATGCAGATACTAAGTATTTATCATCATAGTTGTAGCTTAAACGTCCGAAAAGAGAAGCCGTACGAACGATATTCTTCAGGGTGCTGGCCTGACTCGGAGTGGCCCCCTGGTTCAAGGTAGGAACGTTATCCAGCGGGAAGTCGGTAGCTTTCATATCGGCAGTATAGATGTTGCGGTTTTCTATACTTTGTCCTAACAATACATTCATCTGATGTTTCTTCCAGAGAGTAAAGTCATAGCTCAATGTATTTTGCCATCCGGTGCGACTGCCGGAAATCACTTTGCTTGAAGCAGTAGCACTCTTTACGGACATTTTCTGTACGTCGAGCGGGAGGAAATATTCGTCGATGCGGTTTTCAGAACTATAGTTGAACATAGACTTGAAAGTCAGTCCTTTGATGATATTTGCTTCTACCCATGATGCAACGTCGAAATTCTTGATATCTCTGCTGTCGGTAACCTGTCTGAGGCGTTCGTATGGGTTAACGTCATCCTTTCTGAATTTGCTGAAACCCAGCGAGCGGGTACCTTCGTTGATGCCGATAGTAGGAATCATGGTCAGGGCAGTCATGATGACTTTATCCTTACCCTCAGACTCACCTCTGTCCTGTGAAGAAATGGTAGGAGCAAAGTTCACACCGGCCTTGATGTGCTTGTTAATGTTCATTGAAGCGTTGATACGGAAGTTGAAACGTTCGTATCCGGTATGTTTTACGATACCTTCCTGGTTCAGGTATCCGGCAGAAGCATAGATAGAATATCTGTCGCCTTTGCTGGAAACCGATACCTGGTGACTGTGGGTGAAAGCTGTCTGGAGAATGGCGTCAACCCAATCAGTCTGAGGAAGATCGGAACGCAAAGTCCAGTCGGCTGTGTCGGAATTAGGGTTCAGCAACCAGTCTGGGTTCACGCGGTCACCGCTCGGACGGTCTTTATTGGGGGTATCCAGTGTGTTATTGCCGTCTTTTTGCAGCCACATTGCATTTTTCAGATACAGGTTGTATGCCATCCATTCTTTAGGAGACATCATTTCGGGCAGGCCTACGGCGTTCTGGAAACCTAAGTATGATTCCCATTTAACGACAGGAGCACCTTTCTGAGCCTGTTTGGTTTCAATCAGGATTACACCGGCAGAACCGCGTGCACCATAGATAGAAGTGGCTGCCGCATCTTTCAACACTTGGATAGATGCTACATCGGACGGGTTCACATTGCTCATATTTTCGGTGATGACTCCATCTACTACGATGAGAGGATTGGAAGAACCGTTGATAGAACTGACACCACGTACGGTAATTTGCATTTCTTCACCCGGAATACCACTGCTGGTCTGGGTTTGCACACCGGCCAGCTGACCGGAGAGGGCGTCACTCAGATTGGTGACCGGACGTCCTTCAATGGCTTCGGAGGTCATCTTGGATACGGAAGTCGTCAGATTGCTTTTCTTCACGGAGCCGTAACCCACTACCACTACTTCATCCAATGACTGAGAATCTTCTTCTAATGTAACTTTCAGGTTTGTACTTCCGTTGAGGGCTACTGTTTTGTCTTTGTAGCCAATGAAAGAGACGGTTACTGTGGCCTTGTTGCTTTTCACATTTAAGGTAAAGTTTCCGTCGATGTCGCTGATCGTGCCGTTTCCCGGTACACCTTTTTCTACGATGTTAGCACCGATAATGGCTTCACCCGACGGGTCTGTTACAACGCCGGTAACTTTTACTTGTGCCCAAGTAAAACTACAGAAGCATAGAAGGAGTAAAGTCACCCAAAGTCGGGATTTTCCTTCCACACGTTTTGAGAGTGTGATTCTGTTTTCCATAAATTAAATTTTTTAGATACTATTAATTTCTTTAAATATGCATAAAGCAAGTTTGTTTTTCATTCGCAAAAGTAGCCGATGGGGTAGGAAGGGATATGGAAAATCGTTTCAAAACCTATAAAAAAGGTCTCAAACGACCGTTTTTCCCAGCTTTGGTACGTTATTCCAATTTCCAGGTTTTTGTACCTTCCGGGGTGTGGAACAGGAGTACGTTACTATTGGCTTTTTGCTCCATATACTTGCTTTGAGATATGTATTCGGTATTCAGTTTTACAGGATTTCCGTTCAGTTTATACTGTCCGCTATAGGCTGTTTCGGGGGAAAAGAATGTCAGTTCCAGTGTGTTTCCCTGTAGGTTGGTATATGAAATTCCCGGAGTTTCACCCGTTTCATAGTCGCTGGAGCAGTTAAACTTTACCTTTTTGCGGATATCGTTGGCAAAATTCTCCAGTTCAGCTTTCATATCTCCCCGGGCATCTTTGTATTGTTCGGTGATTTCAGTCGTTTCCAGTACCCAGGAGCCTCTGCGACGCTTCTTGTCTTTTAGGATGAGAACATCGTGTGCTTTTATATCATATTTGCCGCCGGAAACCTCAAAAGTCCATTCTTCCGGAGTGGCAAAAGCGAACATCATGGAACCGGTGTGACATAATATCCATTGCAACCCGTTGATTTTCTTCACCATTCTCTTTTTTATGCCCTTGCGGCTGAATGGTACGTACATCTGATAGAAATGGGGGATATTCATATAGTTCTCTGCTACATTATATACGCCAATGGCACTTTTTTCGTATCCGAAGACACGGTGATAAGGATTCTCCCCATACCCCAGCTTGTTGGAGTGTGTCTGATAAATCTGAGGGCGTTCGGGGTTATCATGGCACACACTGAACACGGATGCTTCCGAATTATCCGATTGCCAGACAAGGTGTATGTTCTTAGTCTCTTTAAATGCGTAGGTGTATTGGAAATCTTTCAGTTTTTCAGGAAAAGCTTCCACTGTCTGGGTGGATAAACCGTAATTCGGACTTTGATAAGTGTAGCGGCAATAGTAATGCTTGCTGTCTATCCGTAAAGCTTTGAAATCGTAAGGATAGCTTTTCGAGTTGTTCAGAGCTTGCAGAAAAGGGAGTGGTTTTACAGTGCGTTCGTAGGCCAGCCAGAAGTTGAAACAGCCGAAATTGTCTCTGTTTGCAGCTTCACGGAGGATGATACGTTCATCGGGGCTACCGTAGAATAGCCAGGTTAGCTGAACGATCTGTACACCGGTGCTCAAATTACCCGTATATAAATTCTTCCAACCTTTGCAACGGGGAGGATTGGCACAATACAGGCCTTGATTCCAGGGTAACAGTAATTGTGCTATGATATGGTGGTAAGCTGCTAAAGCGCTTTTACGTATCTCCTCGTTTTTAGAGAATTCGGCAAGCATCCTGATATATTGAAGATTAGTTCCCAGATAGGTAAAAGCATCCGCTTCAGGACAGTTATGGGTGATGAATTGCTTTAATGTATGTACGATCCTGTCATGCAGGAATTCTTTTAGCTGGACGGAGGTTTTGCCGTCGGCATCTGTAAAGTCGGGCCATTCTTCGGCGCAGAGCAATCCGCTGGTCTGATGCATGAGTTTCATGTTCAGCGTACCGTTATCTCTGGTATATTTGCCTATTTTCATGAAGGCTTTAATCTTTTCTCGCAGTGAGTCCGGCATTTTTTCTTTGGTGAGCATGTAGCCGTGCATGGTGGCATGGGCAAAGAAATCCATATCTGAGCCGGAGTTATAGAACGCTTCCACATGGTCCAGTTGATATTGATACATTTCGGTTAGTTTTTCTATGGCTTTTTCCTTTTCACAGTCACGCCATAAGCGGGCGAAGTAGAAAGGCGACACATATTTTATGTTACCGTTGTCTACCGGTTGGGTCTGTAACATCTGGTCGATGAGTGAATGACCGCGTTCTTCATAAGTAGAACCGTGCATATAGGCTGTCTGGGCATTTACGGCACTTGCAAAAAGAAGTCCGGCCAACAGAAAAATAAAGTGGTGATAAGATAGAGTTTTCATGTATTTCCGTATTTGAGGGACAAATGTAAGCGCGAATCTTTTCCGGAGGTATGAAAATCGTATTCTATTTTAGTAAAATCATCTCTGAACCGGGACTTTAACACTCTCCGGCGGGCTTCATGGGTATTCATTTACTTCTGCAATAGTTTTGTTCTCTCTTGCTATAATTTTGTTTGCTCTTTTAATAGTTGATTTTTTAGTGGGATAGATGATAGGGGGATGATATTGCGTCCATATTCGTTTATTGTAATATCGTTTTACTGTTGCGCAGGGTTCACAGGGGTCAAGGTTCACTATGAACCCTATCTGTCAGTATGAAATTTCTGAAATTTTTATTAATCATCAGATAGTGAGTCTGTTAGTTACTTTTTGATTTTGTGGATAATATGTGTTTTTGGGGGTGTAGGTTCACTCCCATTTATTATGTAATGTACGAAAATAATACTGTATTGCAAATGTTCTGACTATACTCTGTCGGGATACGAAGATGAATGGGTGCAAAGATGGTCTATAAATAGTTCTTATTATATTACAAAAACAGCTTTTTCCCCACATAAATACGTGACACGTAGGGTTCATAGTGAACCTTGAACCCAAATGAACCCGAATGAACCCCATTTTTTTTTATTATTGTATTTAATTGAAATTTATTTGATTGATATATAATGTATTAGTTGTTGCGCATAACTTCTTGTATAATCAAATAGGTGATATCTATTGAACCATAATAGCCGAAATTAGCATGATATACCTCTTGAAGAAATAACACTACAAATCATCTATTTCTCGTCTTCTTTTGTTTGCTTGCGGGAAAATGAGTACCTTTGCGCCCTGAAAATAAAGAAATAGGTATGACAGGACAAAAGGCACCCACAGCGTTGGGAACAGAAAAGATTGGAAAACTACTGATGCAATATGCAGTGCCGGCAATTATCGCCATGACGGCATCTTCCTTATATAATATGGTGGACAGCATTTTTATCGGTCACGGAGTGGGCACAATGGCTATTTCGGGACTGGCACTTACTTTTCCTCTGATGAATCTTGCAGCAGCGTTCGGTTCGTTGGTGGGAGTGGGCGCTTCTACGCTGGTTTCTGTAAAGTTAGGGCAGAAAGACTATGATACGGCTCAACGGATATTAGGTAATGTGCTTGTCCTGAATATAGTGCTGGGATTAGCATTTACGGTAGTGACGATGATATTTCTCGATCCCATCCTTTACTTTTTCGGCGGTAGTGATGAGACGGTGAAGTATGCCCGTGAATATATGCAGATCATTTTGCTTGGTAATGTGGTTACCCACCTTTATCTGGGCTTGAATGCTGTGTTGCGTTCTTCCGGACATCCGCAGAAAGCGATGTATGCCACTATTGCTACGGTTGTTATCAACACGATACTTGACCCTCTATTTATTTATGGCTTCGGTTGGGGGATCCGTGGAGCCGCTATTGCCACTATCATTGCCCAGGTCATTTCATTACTGTGGCAATTCAAGATATTCAGCAATAAAGACGAACTCTTGCACTTTCACCGCGGCATTTTCCGCTTGCGTCGTAAGATTGTGATAGATTCGCTTGCTATCGGTATGTCTCCTTTCCTCATGAATCTGGCGGCATGTTTTATTGTGATTGTTATCAATCAAGGGCTGAAGCGCTATGGAGGAGATTTATCCATCGGTGCATTCGGCATTGTCAATCGACTGGTATTTATATTTGTGATGATTGTGATGGGACTGAATCAAGGTATGCAGCCCATTGCTGGATATAACTTTGGTGCCCAGCAATACGCGCGCGTTTCCCGGGTGTTGAAACTGACAATCATCTTTGCAACAGTTGTCACTACTTCCGGTTTTCTGATGGGAATGCTTATACCTGAGCTGGTAGTTTCTATATTTACTTCTGATGAGGAATTGATAGCAATCTCGGCACGTGGTTTGCGGGTCGTAGTGATGTTTTTCCCTATTATCGGTTTCCAGATGGTGACATCTAATTTCTTCCAGAGTATCGGAATGGCCAGTAAGGCTATTTTCCTTTCTCTTACGCGCCAGATGCTTTTCCTGCTTCCGGCATTGATAATCCTGCCCCGTTTTTTCGGTGCGGCAGGTGTGTGGTATAGTATGCCATTCTCCGATTTACTTGCCAGTCTGGTAGCGTTGGTAATGTTGGTAAGGCAGTTCCGTAAATTCAAGAGAGCGGAAGAATAGGGCGAAAAACGTGTGACTTTTTTTGTTTCTTTCCTATAAATCCTTACTTTTGCTATCAGTAAACCAATATTTAGATTGAAGCTATGAATAAGAAATTCGTTGTGAACATCGGTCGCCAATTGGGAAGTGGCGGAAAGGAGATAGGGGAGAAGTTGGCAGCCCGCTTGGGCATCGATTTCTATGATAAGGAGTTGATAACTCTGGCTTCCAAGGAGAGTGGCCTCTGTCGTGAATTTTTTGAGAAAGCTGATGAGCGTGCTTCGCAGGGAATCATCGGCGGACTTTTTGGTATGCGTTTCCCTTTTGTGGGAGATGGCGCTTTACCTACCCAAAATTGTCTTAGTAATGACGCGCTTTTCAAAGTGCAGAGTGATGTGATCCGTCAGCTGGCCTCTGAGAAGTCCTGTCTTTTTGTAGGCCGTTGTGCCGATTATATTCTCCGGGAGCATCCCTGTTGCGCCAATATTTTTATTTCTGCCTCGCATGAGGCACGTGTTGCCCGTCTTTGCGCTATGCATCACATTTCGGAAGAAGAGGCGGAAAATATGATGAGCAAGGCAGATAAAAAACGTTCGGAGTACTACAATTATTATAGTTACAAGACATGGGGAGCTGCGGCAACTTATCATCTCTGCATTGATTCTTCGGTGCTGGGAATTGAGAAGACAATAGATTTTGTGGAGGAGTTTGTGAAACTCAAAATCAAGTGAAGCGGAGTTGTTTATAATCTGGTGAAATTAAAAAAGAGGTTGTGTCAAAATGCTGGCACAACCTTTTTTTATGCGCAAAGCCCGGACTTTCCCAAGCCCGGGCTTTGTTATTACCCAAAGTTTATGTAACTTTAGGCATCAGTTTTTTCGTTATGGCAAAGTTACATTTTCGTCCTTACATTCCCAACCAAACCGTTCTTTTTCCACAAAGAATTGATGAAAACATAGCTGCGGACGATCCGGTCCGCATAGTCAATGCAGTTGTTGATAATCTCAATCTTGATAATTTCAAGAAGCTTTATAAAGAAACGGGGCGCTCAGCTTATCATCCCAAAATGATGCTCAAGGTAATTATCTACGCTTATATGAATAATATCTATTCCTGTCGTAAAATAGAGAAGCTTCTTTTGCGTGATATCCATTATATCTGGCTTGCCGGTCATGAGCATCCGGATTTCATAACCATCAACCGTTTCCGTAACCGTGTAAAGGAGGAAATAAACAACGTCTTCACGCAGCTGGTTCTTGTCCTTGCCGACAAGGGTTTCATCAGTCTTGACGTGGAGTATATCGACGGCACCAAGATTGAGTCCAAGGCCAACAAATATACTTTTGTCTGGCGCAAGACAGTCGAAAAGAACCGTACAAGGTTGCTGAATAAGATTCGCATCCTTCTGGAGCAGGTGGATGAAGCCATTATACAGGAGAACTCTGTAAAAGACACATCCGTGGAGTTGACTCCCTCCATGCTCTCTAATATAGTGGATGAACTCAAAGAAGTGCTGGACCACCAAGTAACACAGGACAAGGAACAAAAGAAAGCTCTGCGTGAAAAGAAAAAACAGGTCAGGGAACTTGAAGGGTATCGTGACAAGCTGATGGAATACGACAATC
>OKSL01000057.1_pt1 | contig 97885 bp, 82 predicted proteins | sample 1606251 | NCBI WGS metagenome assembly OKSL01 (sample SAMEA3879543, study PRJEB24766) | human gut metagenome | biome: human-associated habitat; feature: feces | place: USA | collected 1985/1987 | reverse complement strand
TTTTTTTAGAATATAAAATCTTATATATGAGATGTTTACATGAAGAAAAGAGGGCCTGAAAAAATATTTTTATCAAACATTTTGGTCATTCAAAAAATACCTTTTACCTTTGCGCCCATTAAACGAACGATTAAAAGACAACTAATCTTCCTTAATCACCCGTTTATAGCTTTTGGCTCCAGAAGCTCCACATAGATGTTTCACAGCTTCTTTTTCCGCGATGGTAGGAAGTTCTGAAATGAAATGAATGCAGCATAAGTTATTAAAAATAATCGCATTACATAATTTGACCGGTAGGTATTTCACTACTCCGGTGTCCCTAAAAAATGTCCTTACGCGAAGTTGCTTTGCGAAAATATCATGACTGAAAGTACTCACTCTCAGCTTTCAACTTTCAACTCTCAAAATCTCCATTGGTTTGCTGTTCGTGTCTCTTATAGTCGTGAACTGACCCTTAAGTCTATTCTTGATAAGGAGAACATAGAGAGCTTTATTCCTATGTGCTATGGAATGGTGATGAAAGGTGGTAAGCGTGTCCGTAGATTGGTGCCCGCCATACATAATCTTGTCTTCGTTCATTCTACGCGCAAACGTATTGATGCTTTGAAGGACGAACTTGAGGGAACGATGCCTATACGTTTCATTATGAATCGTGAACATTGCCGTCCGGTAGTTATTCCTGATGTGCAGATGCGCAGTTTTATTCTGGTAGCCGGTAGTCACGATGAGCCAATTCTTTATATGGAAGCAGCCGAACTGAATTTGGTAAAAGGTCAGAAGGTTCGTATCACTGATGGTGTTTTCAAGGGCGTAATCGGTGAGTTTGTCCGTATTCGCCATGATCGTCGTGTGGTAGTCAATATTGAAGGTGTCATGGCTGTAGCTACTACCTTTATCCCGCCTTCGCTTGTTGAGCCGTTAACTGTTGATTGACACTCTGTTGATTGACATTAATCATTGATTGGCATTGTTGTTGATAATAATCGTTAGTTGATACATAAATATTGTGTCCTCTTAAATCTTTCGAAGTATCTTCTCTTTTTGAAATAAAACATTTAATAATATGAATTCTAATTCTTCATCATTATTTTCCTTAGCCCATGATCTTCTAACCTACGGGCTTGATGGAAGTCCCATTTATGCGGACCAATTTACACGTTTGAACCGTGATGTTTACGAACGGGCTATCGAACTTTACAACATTCATGGAGCTACGGCCGAAGAGGAGGCTGAACTTTGCCTTGCTTTGTTAGTGGCTTTCGCTGCAACGATTTATGATAATGGCTGCAAGCAGGAATATATTCAGAATGTCCTGGATCGTAGCTGGGAGGTGCTTCCGAAGCTTTCTGCGTCATTGCTGAAGGTGCGTTTGTTAACTTATTGTTATGGGGAGTTCTATGATGAGAGTTTAGCAAAGGAGGCTCATGAAATTATCAATACTTGGGATAAGGCAGGACTGAGCCGGGAGCAGGCGGAGATTGCAGAGGAGTTGAAGGGGTTTGAGGAGAATCAGTATCCGTGGGAAGCGGTGGAAGAATAAATAATATTTTAATAATCTTTTTGTCTTATATACATAAGGTATTATGATTTGTGTAACTGATAAATCTAAATGTTGTGGTTGTAATGCTTGTGGTGATATATGTACTCATCATGCAATAACCTATCAAACAGATATTGAAGGATTTTGGTATCCAATTGTGGATGAGACAAAATGTACTAATTGTGGGTTGTGTGAAAAAATATGTCCGGAATTAAATATTGCATCATTAAAGAAGAATGACTTTGACAAACCTGTTCAAACGATTGCTGCAATAAATAAAAGGATGGATGTGAGATGGAATTCTACTTCTGGTGGTGCTTATACTGCTTTAGCAGAAGTTATGCTTAAACAGGGTGGTTATGTAAGTGGGGCCATCTATAATGAAGATTTCAGTGTTCGCAATTATGTATCGAATAATCAAAATGATCTTGAGAAACTGAGAAGTTCAAAGTATCTTCAAAGCAATGCAGAAGGATTGTTTATTGAAATAAAAACTTTACTTAAAGCGGGAAAGAAAGTCTTAGCTTGTGGTACTCCATGTCAAATGACGGCATTACGTTCATTTTTACGGAAAGATTATGAGAATCTTATCATCGTAGACTTTATTTGTAGGGGAGTAAACTCTCCTAAAGTATATCGTAAATATTTGGATTCTTTAGAACAAATATTTGGTGGTAAGGTAGTCTATGTGAAGGCAAAAAATAAAGAATTGGGATGGCGTAACCTTACTCGTAAAGTGACATTTGATAATGGCAAATCATACTATGGTGTAAGTATGGAAGATGATTTTCGTCGTGGATATCATACGAATGTGTTCTGTCGTCCTTCTTGCTATTCTTGTCAGTACAAGGGATTTCCTCGTATTGCAGATATAACTATAGCTGATTATTGGGGAATTGAGAAGGTAGATAAAAATCTGGATAACAACATTGGGACTTCTATGATTTTGCTGAATTCGAAGAAAAGTGTAGCTTATTTTGGTAAAGTAATGGAACAATTGGAATGGAAAGAGACGGCTTTCGAATCTATTTTGGCAGGTAATCCAGCATTGATTCATTCCATATCTCCGGCTAAGATTAATAGGGCTCAATTTTTTGAAGACCTTGACAAAGGGACTTTTGATGACGTGGTGAAGAAATATTTCCCATTACATAGCAAAAAAAATCACTCGTTTGAGATGAAATTGAAAAGTAATCTGAAATTCTTGTTTCATATTTGGAAATGTTATCGTTTTTCGCTTCGTTCTTATTTCAACTTCATTAAGATAAACAAACGCAAGGATACTATTAGTAATTTTAAGGAGCATAAGGTAATCTTTACAATGCCAAGCACAGTATTTGACATTCATCCTACTGCGAAGATAATTGTAGATGCTCCGTTTGTTTATGGCAGTAATCCTGTTAGGAATATGAAGATGCCTACATGTCTTCGCATGGAGGCTAATACCACTCTTGAAATTCATGATGGTCCACTCACTCGTTATGGAAATGTTCCATATAATTTGAGGTATGGTGCTTATATTGAAATAGTTAATGGAGGAAAACTGACTATCGGACAGGGAGCTGCCAATGTTGGCTTGACTATTATGTGTGCCAAAGAAATAACAATAGGTAATGGTGTTCGTATAGGACGCAATGTTTCTATCCGTGACTGGAATGGTCCTCATGTAATTGTAAATGATCAATACGTGAATCATGCGCCTGTACATATTGAAGATCATGTCTGGCTTTGTACTGGGTGTTCTATTATGCCAGGGGTGACAATTGGAGAAGGTTCTGTGGTAGCAGCAAATGCACTGGTTACCCATAATATACCACCACGTAGCTTAGTAGGAGGTTCTCCAGCTAAAATCATTAAGTCTGATATAGAATGGTATTAATTTCTTTTCCATAAATATGTCTGACAATAAAAGAATTGCAAAGAATACAGTATTTCTGTACTTTCGTATGCTCCTTATTATGGGAGTATCACTTTATATCTCGCGTGTAATCTTATCAATATTAGGAGTTGAAGATTTTGGTATATATAATGTTGTTGGGGGAATTGTAGTCATATTTACTACTCTTTGTGGTTCATTAGGCAGTGCAACTTCGAGGTATATTACTTTTGAATTGGGGCGTAAGGATTATGAGAAACTGAATAGGGTCTTTAGTGCTGCCTTTATGGCTCATTGTGCAATTGCTTTACTTATCGTGATTCTTTGTGAAACAGTGGGCTTATGGCTTTTTTATAAAAAGATGATTATTCCTGCTGACAGGATAGAGGCTGCTTTTTGGGTATTTCAAATTTCATTGTTGACAACTGTCTTTTCGGTCACGCAAGTTCCTTACAATGCTTGTATTATAGCACACGAGAATATGAAAATCTATGCTTATGTGAGTATCGTTGAAGTATTACTTAAGTTGGCGGTAGTATACGCATTGCTCATTTCACCTATTGATAAGCTTGTTTTTTATTCCATATTACTCTGTGTTGTTCAAGTGAGTGTAATGTTTATTTATCGTTTTTATTGTCGGCAATATCCGGAAAGTAAACTGCGCTTTTGCAAAGATAGATCTTTATTTATAGATATATTCTCATATGCAGGCTCGGATATGATTGGCTCTGTTTCTGTTTTGGCTCAAGGACAAGGTCTGAATATATTACTCAATATGTTTTATGGTCCGGTAGTCAATGCTGCTCGTGCTATAGCTTATCAGTTACAGAGTGCGGTAACTCAATTCTCCGGCAATTTTTTTACGGCTGTAAGACCACAAATCATTAAGCTATATGCGGAGTGCAAATTAGAAGAAATGATGCGCTTAGTGTATAATAGCAGTTGGATTTCATATTATATGCTTTTGATGGTTTCTCTTCCCTTATGTTTTGAGAGGAATTTTGTATTGTCATTATGGCTTGGTGAATACCCCGATCATACGAGTTCTTTCATTATTCTTATTATAATACTTTGTTTGATACAAGCATTGAAAACTCCACGTACTACTGTCTATCATGCAACTGGACATATTCTTCGTTCCAATATTTTTGTTGGAGGAGTGCTTTGTATGGCTTTCCCATTGGCATATTTATTTCTAAAGTTAGGTGGAAGTCCTGAATCTGTATTTTGGGCAGCAAACATATCAATGATTGTATCAGAGTTTGTGAGTATGTTTATCCTTAGACGATATATAAAATATTCCATACTAAATTATTTTATCAATATTCATTGTCGTTGTTTTGGAGTTTCAATGGCGGCTACTGTTATATTGTATTATATTCAACAACAATTAGAATTTGGTTGGTGTAGATTAATATTGATGTCACTTGCCTCTGTTATTATCACAGGTATATTAGCATATATGTTTGGTATAGATTCCACTCTCCGAAATGGATTGAATAGACTTGTTCGGAGTAAAATAATAAGGAGAAAATGAAATATAAAACTTTATCTAATGGCATTCAGATGCCATCTATTGGTTTGGGAACCTATCCACTGTATGCAAAGCAGTTGACAGATATCTTGGTTATGGCTTATGAGGAGGGGTATAGGTTGATAGATACTGCTGATAATTATTATAATGAAAAAGATTTGGGTGAAAGTTTATGCTATATCTATAATCAATTAGGGGCAAAGCGTGAAGATTTCTTTTTAGTGTCTAAAGTTAGTGATGAACTTTATCCTATAGGAGATTATCGTCCGGGTTCCAATAGAGGTGTTTATTTTTGGAAATCTTCCCGTGTCATGCAGGCTCCCAATGCTGTACGCAAAATACTTGAAGAGAAAATAGACAATACATTGAGGTTTCTTAAAACCGATTATTTAGATTTATGGTTGATGCATTGGCCCTACCCTGATTTCTTTCTGGAACTATGGTATGAAATGGAAAGGATATATGCTACAGGGAAAGTCAAGGCTATCGGAGTGTGTAATTGTCGTGTACGGCATTTGGAATCCTTGAGGACTCAAGGATTTTCTGTTCCCATGGTTAATCAGTTTGAATCTTCTCCTTTAAATACAAAAGAGGGGATTGTTGATTATTGTATTAATCATGGTATAGAAATAATGACTTATTCCCCCTTGATGTCTTTAAGGTTTAAGGACGTTCCTCGGTTCTCTAGATTACTTACTATGCTTAGTGAAAAATACCATAAAAATCCTGCCCAGATTATTCTTAGATTTGATATTCAACGTGGACTAGTTCCTATTCCCAAATCTACTCATAGGAATCGACTGGTAGCAAATATTGACTTGTTTGACTTTGAATTGACTGATGATGAAATGGTAACATTGATGAACTGTAATCAAAATCGTCAGACATTACCTGAATCAAAACAATGTCCTGGCCTTTAAATTACATACAATGAATATTGGTACTTTTATAAGATTAGCGAGTAACAAGGTTATAAATCACACTCAATGGTATGATAGATATTGGGGTGGTGTTATTAAGTTTTGGCATACGAATCAGTTTAATCTCGACTGTGTCAATTTAGGAAGCAATAGTGGTTTATATGGATTTGACTATACTCAAATTGAAGGAGTGCAAGGTGCTAATTGGGCATTAGGTCCTCAATCTCTTGTCCATGATTTTAATATCTTAAAGAATTATTTTAGTTACCTGAAAGAGGGAGGAACTGTATTTATTCCTATTTGTCCTTTCTCTTGCTTAATATCAAGGTATAACAAAGAAAGTAATTTGAAATATTATACGATACTGCATCCTGCAACCATAATTGATTTTGAAGATAGCGAACGGACGAAAGCTTTATCGATTATGCATTATCCGTTTAAAGCTATGCCTTTATATTGTATTAAGCAATTGATGAAAGATGTTATTCGTAAAGCTATACCTTCAAGAAAAAAAAAGATAGATTTTGTAGTTGATTCAAATAGAGTGTTGACAAGTTGGCAGAAACAATTTGGAATCACTGATTTAAATGCCTCTCTTTCTCCTCAACATGCTGAGGAACAAATTATTCGAGCTGCTACATTGCATGAGATGATATGTTTCTGCCGAGAAAGAAAGTTAAAACCTGTTGTGGTTTTATTACCTATGCATCCTGCATTGGTACGACAGTTGTCAGATTCATTTCGTCAACACTATATATATGATTTTATTCAGAAAGCTGATATAGGTGATACACCTTTTATTGATGGTTTTGAAGAAAAAAACTACTTGAATACAGATTTTCGTTCATCGTATCTTTTAAACAAGCAAGGGGCGATGAAATTCACGGATCAGCTGTGTAAACGTTTGTCGATAGGGCAAGAGAATTGTTTTTGAGTAAAGTGAAATATTTAAGTGTTTATTGTTAGATTATATGGATATAGGTATTGTTACATTATGGCAGTCTAAAGATAATTATGGTCAGATATTGCAGTGTTATGCTCTACAATGTTATTTAAAAAAGCAAGGACACAATGCTTTTCTTATACGTTTTAACTATAATAAGAACAATAGCTCTTTTAAGAAAAAACTAATAAAAGCATTATTGATATACCCAATGGTGAAAAAGATGTTTACGTATGATAAGCGAAGAAAAGAAAGTGAATTGAAAAGGAAGAATGATAAAAGAAATGCTGCAAGAAAATTTGATGAATTTAGAAATTTGTATATTTCTCAAACAGAAGCTTTGTATTATTCTTTAGAGGATTTAAAGAAAAATCCTCCTGTTGCCGATTGTTATATAACAGGTAGTGATCAGGTTTTTGGAGCAAATTTGAAAGTAGTTGACAATTCCATTTTCTTTTTGAGTTTCGTGCCTAAATCAGCACGTAAAATATCATATGCAGCGAGTTTTGGCTTAATAAAATATCCACAAGATAGAGTTGGAAAATTAAAGGAACTGTTGGATGATTTTGATTTTGTATCAATAAGGGAGAAGGCAGGTGTTAATATTTGTAATTCTGTAGGTATACCAGCAACAAAAGTGTTGGATCCTGTATTTTTACTATCAAGTGACGATTATTTGAAATTTGTCAAAACGTCTAAATATACATCTCCTTATGTATACATCTATAGCTTAAATATCAAGCACCCTAATGAAATAATGTGGGGTGATTTAAGTAGAATGATGGCTAATTATAAACTTGTCGTTACTCATTCCAGTGGGTATTTTGAGGGGGATGAGATATTCTCCAATGCAGTTTATGACTATTCTACAATATCTGAATGGCTATCTAATATTTATTTTTCTTCATTGTTTGTAACCACCTCTTTTCATGGAGTTGCTTTTAGTATTTTGCTAAAAAAGAAGTTTGTTTATTTTCCATTGTATGGAGAATATGCACGTGCTAATAATAGGGTGTTAGAATTGTTGAATATTTTAGGATTAAACTCCTTGGTTGTTAAAAATACGAATGATTTTGAAGCTGCAATCAATACAACGATAGATTGGGAGTCTGTGTATGGTAAACTATTGCCAGAAATAGTATTTTCAAGAAAAATGTTAATAGCGAATCTGTAAGTATGAATATATTATTTTATTCAGTATGGGATATATCTCCTCAAAAAGGGGGAACCGAAAGAATAACTTCTACTTTATGTACAGAATTTAGGCGTGAAGGACATAAATGTTATCTTGTTTATAAAACAAATTTGGACCCTAATTTTGAACTGTGTGAGTTTGATGGAAAGTTTAAAATTGGGGCAAATACTTCTGATGAAGATATTATAAAATATCTCTTGGATAATAAAATAAATGTAATACATATTCAAAGTAATTTCCTTTTTGTTCGGAGAATCAGAAAAATACGGGATATTAACCATTTATCCTTAAAAATAATCTTTTCTCATCATTTTGAACCAGGCTGGGAAGAACGTTCTGTTTCTATGTCTGATATTCTTTTGGATGTTAGACAGGCAATCACAGGCTTCTCTAAATTAGTTCATATTATAAGATTGTTTTTGTATCCTATAAATAGGTTACGCATATCTTATCTTAATCACAAATACTATAGACTATCATACGAGAATACAGATAATGTAGTCTTGTTATCTAAATATTTCTTTAATAAGTACATGCAGTACATGAAGATGACTGATGTTAGTAAGTTACGTTCTATTCCTAATGCTTTATCTTTTAATGAATTTCTACCTTTCATAGAAATTTCTAAAAAAGAAAAGATTGTATTGATTGTTTCGAGATTAGAAGAAACGCAAAAGCGAATATCGTCTGCACTTAAGATATGGGTGGATTTATATTCATATACTTCTGTTGAAAATTGGAAATTATATATAATTGGTGCTGGTAGATATAATGAATATTATAAGAAAATAGTGAAGAAACATCGTCTGACTAATGTTTTTTTTGAGGGGATACGAGACCCAAAACCATACTATGTAAAAGCATCTTTATTCATGATGACATCTGAATCGGAGGGGTGGGGACTTACTCTGACAGAAGCTATGCAATTTGGATGTGTTCCTATTGCTTTTGATAATTATGACTCCTTGAAAGATATTATTATTAACGACTATAATGGGGTTCTTGTTAGTCGGAATCAACAATCTGATTATGTAGATGCTATGTTGAGTTTGATGATAGATCATTCTTGTCGAAATTTATTGGCACATCAAGCCATAAATTTCTCTAGAAAGTTTGCGATTAAAGAGGTTGCACATCAGTGGCTAAATCTTTATAAAGAATAATTGTTTTGGATCAAAATATTTTAGGATGATGTTGTATTGGGGGATTTTGTTTTCAGCTTTTATTGTTGGGTATATATCGCAATATAAGGCTGTTTATTCGTCTATTGTAGTTTTGAATTATAAACTATGTGATTCTCGGTCAATTCATTATTTCCCATTTTTAGTTTTTTTATTTTTCCTATTCATCCTTTCTGGCTTTAGAAGCGTAGGAACAGATTATGAATCCTATGTGTCCTATTTTGAAATTGCATCTAAATTGGGTGGTGATGATGTAGAAATAGAGTTAGGATATTTTTATTTAAATAAATTTTTGAGATACTTTTCGGATAATTATGTGTCTATTTTTATTATTACTTCTTTTATAAACATCTTTTTTTTTACTATCCCATTGCTGAAAAAGTCGGATAAGCTTCTATTGAGTCTTTCATTGTTAGCTTACGTTTCTATTTACTATTTCCCAGCATATAACATATTAAGAATTTATATTGCGGCAGGATTTACATTTTATTGTATAGATTATTTGCTTAATAGGAGATATCTTTTATATATTCTAATAATTGTTATAGCTAGTTTTTTTCATAAATCAGCATTGATAATGTTTTTCCCTCTTATATGTTATTGGCTTTAGTATTATTGTTTTACATATTCCTGCTTTTAGCTTTGTTGACAATGTATTATATAATAGATTTTTTTCCAATGTTAGGTTTGAATGATAGATATATACACTATTTTGAAGAGATAGATAAGAGTTCTTTGGGCGGATTGGGTATTCTATTATTTTATATTCCCCTGTTTGTTTTAATTTATTATGCAATATATAAGTATCCCAATGATAGTGTAGTGAAATTTTCCTTAGTTTTGGTTTGGGCTTCTTTAGTTGTAATGATTTTAGGTTATTGGGCTCAAACATTGAGCAGACTGTATGTTTATTTTGCATATCCGCATTTGATAACTGTTCCTTTTATTATAAAGAGGATAGATACAATATGGGTTAAATATATTTTTGTATTGATCTTTATTTGTTATTACATTTTCCGTTTTTATGATTATTGGTCAGGGGCTATCTTTTCTGATGAGATATTGCCATATAAATCTTTATTATTTTAGTTTTTTGAAAAGATAATTTATAGAAAGAAATTTGATGTCCAATTCTTATTATTTGTAATTTTCTGAGCCGTTTTTTATGGAAGTAAAGTTGTTTTATATGATTGGGGGAAAGCCAGTCACTGGTGGGCAAATCTATGAATATCTGTTTGTTAATGTTCTAAAGAGTATACCGTCTATTAGAGTAAAAATACAAACAAATGAGAAGTGGGCTCGTGGTATTAGAAAGGTTGTGGCTCCTATTGTTAATGTTAGAATACTGAATAAAGTTAGAAATGATGATGTCGTCATTTTTAATTCTAGTAAGTTTATTTATTGGATTCTAGTATTGCCCTTAATCCGGTTATTAGGGAATAAAAGAGTGTATGTAATACATCATCATTTTATGTATTTGGATTGTAAATGGTATGAATATCCATTGAATGTAATGGAGAAATTATTGCTTCGCTGCGCAGATAGATTAATTATACCGAGTCCATATGTGAAAGAGTTAGTAGAATGTCTAAGGTTAAACAATAGTGTTTTCTATTTGCCCATACCTTTTGAAAAGAAGCTTTGTCAGAAATTGAATCCACAAGAGGGAAGACTTTTGTTTGTTGGAACTGTTGAAAAACGTAAAGGACTTAAGTATTTGATAGAGGCTATGACGTTTGTAAAAAATGCAAATGTGAAATGTGTTCTTGACGTAGTGGGTAAAGTAGTTGATGAAATTTACTTTGAAAATATGAAACAAATTGTAGAAGAATATAAGTTAGATGTTACATTTCATGGTTTCGTTAGTTTGGAACAAAAGGAGAGGTTATATGCATCGGCTGATATTTTTGTTTTTCCTTCATTGCTTGAAGGGTATGGTATGGTACTCATGGAAGCAATGGGATATGGTTTGCCTATTGTAGCTTTTAATAACTCTGCGATGCCATATAGTGTAGAAAATGGAATTAATGGATATTTGGCGGATAATTTAAACTCAAAACATTTTGCAGAATATATAATTCGTATTTTATCTGATAGAACATTACGAGCAAAGTTAAGTAAGGGAGCGAGTGAGATTTTTGAAAAAGCTCCTGATATTAATTCATTCAAAAAACTTATTGTTCAAGAATTTGCTAGTTTGTAAAAATATGGATAATCAAGTCATAGTAATAGGCACAGATCATCATAATACTTTAGGTATTATTAGAAGTTTAGGAGAAGAAGGAAAGTTACCTATTGTAATGTTACCTAATTTGAAATTGGCTTTCATTACAAAGAGTAAATATATAAATAAGGTGATATGGTTTGATAAACCAAATGATGTTATTGATATACTGTTGAGAGATTATGTGAATGAAACTAATAAGGCTATTATTATTTGTGCAGAAGATGTTTCTATTAGTGTGATAGATAGCCATTATGACCTTTTGAAGAATTTATTTTTATTGCCTAATGCAAAGAAACAAGGTCGTATAAATTACTTTTTGAACAAGGATAATATGCATGAATTGGCTATGAAGGTGGGATTAACAGTCCCTAAATCATGGTATCTAAAAAGTGGTGATGTATTACCGACAGATATTGAGTTTCCATGTATTTCGAAACCCTGTAGTAGTATTGTAGGTGGGAAAAATGAAATCTGTGTAAACAGAAATATAAGGGAGTTGGAAGTGAATATTGCAAGTAATAAGGATTTTTTAGTTCAGGCATTTATTGAGAAGGATTATGAATTGAATATAGTAGCTTTAGCATATAATCATGGTAATGATTTTATTATACCAGGCGTGATTCGTAAGATTAGAGAATATCCTGTAAATAGTGGCTCATCTTCCTTTTCCGTCCTTGATGATTATAAGAATTATCCTGAAATAGAGCTTGAAAAGATAAAAGCTTTTGTTGGAGAGATTGGTTATGAAGGTCTTTTTAGCGTAGAATTTGTTGTTAAAGATGGTATTGCTTATTTTCTTGAGATTAATATGCGTAATGATGGTAATGGTTATGTTCCTACATCTATGGGGATAAATTTGCATTATTTGTGGTGTAAGTATCTAGTTGGCGAACCTATAGTTCACCCTTGTAATCTTAATACTCCTTGCTATTTTATGGCAGATACACGTGATTGGGTGCATGTGATGAAAGGTCGAGTGAGCATGAAACGGTGGTTAGAAGATAAAAAGAAGACTAGTTGTTATTTACTTTATAATGGAAAGGATCAAAAACCATTTTTTGCTTTTATAAGAAACAAGATATTTAAAATTTGAAAATTGTAGCTTTAGTAATTAGGAGATAATAATAATGTGTTGTGATTCTTGAGAAATATATGATGCTATAATTAACAAAACTGTTTGAAAATTATATATTGATTAATAGTTTTGGGGGGATGAGATCTTGAGATGATGATAACATAGATTTAATATATACATGAAAATAAATGAAACAATACTATTTAGTCCGTCTTGATGATGCTTGTCCACAAATGAACAAGTTAAAATGGCAACGTATAGAAAATATTTTAGATAAATATGGGATAAAGCCGATGGTAGGTATAATTCCTCATAATGAGGATCCTGTAACTTGTGTTGATATAGTAGATACTGATTTTAAGTCTAAAGTACTAAACTGGCAAAAAAAAGGATGGGCAATAGCTTTACATGGATATAATCATGTGTGTACTACTGCAACAGGAGGAATTAATCCTGTACATAACCGTTCTGAATTTGCAGGACTTTCATTAGTTGAACAAAGAGAAAAAATTTCAAAAGGCTATAAAACTTTGATAGCTATAGGATTATTCCCAAAATACTTTTTTGCTCCTAGTCATACTTATGATGAGAATACTTTAGAAGCTCTTGTGGAAGAAAGTCCCATTCGAATCATAAGTGATACGATAGCTTTACAACCTTATAAACAAGGTGTATTTACTATGATTCCTTGCCAAATGGGACAATTTCGTAGACCTCCTATAGGAGGTTACTGGACTTTTTGTTTCCACCCTAATGGAATGGATAATGCTGCTTTTGATATTTTTGAATGTTTCATTAAAACAAATATTGAATATTTTATCAGTTTTAATGACATTGATACGAGCAGGATTGGACAGAAGTCTATTATAGACAGATTACTATCTTTTGTGTATTTTACTTTAAGGAAAATCAAAGGATAAATGAAAGTATTGTTGTTTACTATACTGATCTGTCGAATATAGTATTAAGGATTACTGAATATATATATAGGGAAAAGTGAGATTATTACATATTATATTATCCCTTGACATTGGTGGTGCACAGCGTTTACTTTCTGATTTATTGCCTTTGCAGAAACAGAATAATGATGTGAAGTTATTGGTTTTGAAAGGTGTAGATACTGTTTTTCAAAGAACTATTGAGGCCAGTGGTATTGAAATTATTGATTTGCATTGTAGAAGTTTCCATAATCCTTTGATAATAAAGAAGCTGATACCATTTATGAAAAAATGTGATATTGTACACGTACATCTATTTCCGACACTTTATTGGGTAGCATTGGCTGTTCATTGGTGTAAGGGAGTTAGGTTGGTTTATACAGAACATTCAACGTATAATAAGCGCAGAGATAAAGTTATGTTTCGTCCAATAGAGTGCTATATTTATAGGAAGTATGATAAATTGATAGGTATTAGTCAGCAAACACAAGATAGTCTGATGAAATGGTTGAAAGCAAAACAGGACGATAAACGCTTTGTGGTGATAGAGAATGGCGTTAATTTGGCTACTTTTTCTTCTGTGGTTCCAGTTTCTATAAACAAAAAGCAGATTATTATGGTATCACGTTTTGCCCAAATGAAGGATCAAGAAACTGTTATCCGAGCGATGACGGACATAAATGAAGATGCAGAATTGATTTTAGTAGGTGATGGTCCCAACAAAGAACATTGTGAGGAGGTAGTACGTGAGTTAGGTTTAGCGGATAGAGTTCAATTTTTGGGTGCAAGAGGGGATATTTCTGAATTGATAGCGCAAGCATATATCGGTGTGCAATCTTCTATTTGGGAGGGATTCGGTCTAACTGCTGTAGAATTGATGGCAGCACATAAACCTGTGGTGGCAACTAACGTAAACGGTTTAAAGCAAGTGGTAGAAGGTGCCGGATGCTTGTTTGAAGTAGGTGACACAAAAACATTGGCATTCCATATCAACGAAATGTTGAAGGATGAAGCTGTCTATGTCACTATTGCGGGGCGTTGTTATGAACGTGCCAAAGAGTATGATATTAGCAAGATGGTATTACGATATCAAGAAGTGTATCGAGAGTTGCTTGTGTAAATGAAATCATAAGATATGCGATGATGAATAAAAGGAAAATAAGGGACTATTTACGGCTTACTGGTAGTTTCGTTTTTTTTATTGTATACCTTCCTCATTTACTCCTTGTTAGTGTGATTGAGAGTAAAAAGATGGTTTATTCAGATGTGAGTGCAATGACCAGAACTCTTGATATAAAACTTAAAGGCTGGGTAGCTCTACTGTATTTTTTGCATAATAACGCTTATTTTCGGTCCTTGTTCTATTTCAGAATAGGCCCAATTCTGTCTTTGCTGATTGGATGGTATCGACCGGGCGATAAGTACTTCATCATCTCGAAGACATTAAAAATGGGTAAGGCTTGTGTTATAGCTCATCCGTATGCGACTATTCTGAATGCAGACAGCATAGGCGACAACTTTTCGTGCAGGCATTGCACTACTCTGGGTGAAAAATCCAATGGGCGACCACAAATAGGGGATAATGTGGCTTTAGGAGCTAATGTTACAATTGTCGGAAAGGTTCATATAGGTAATAATGTCATAGTTGGTGCCGGCAGTGTTGTGGTCAAAGATGTTCCGGACAATTGTATTGTTGCCGGGAATCCGGCTAAAATTATTAGATATATTGTAAATGATTAGATTATTCATTGTTGTCAACGTCGATTGGTTTTTTCTCTCTCATCGTAAAGACATTGCTTTAAGTGCTCAAAAAAACGGTTATGATGTTACTGTTGTGACAAAAGATACCGGTAAGAAACAGTATATCGAGGCTTTGGGCTTGAAGGTGATTGATTTGCCTATGAACCGTTCCGGGCAAAACATTATAGAGGAGTTGTATACATGTTGGTTTCTGTATCGTTTTTATCGACGTGAAAAACCGGATATTATTCATCATGTAGGCCTAAAGGCTATACTTTGGGGGACTTTAGCTGCAAAACTGGCAAAAGTACATGGAGTCGTTAATGCTGTTAGTGGGTTGGGAATCTTTTTCTCAGAGGAAAATAAATCATTAGTTTCAAAACTTCTCCCTAAGGTACTTCGCTTTTCTCACCATCGTAAAAATCTTGCAGTAATTTTTCAAAATGAAGAAGATAAAGGTTTATTCTTAAAAAACTGGATTATAAAAGAAGAACAGGCTTTCATGATAAAAGGGTCAGGAGTAGATTTGAACCAATATTGTTATACTCCTGAACTGGAAAGTGGAAAAATCAAAGTTTTATTTACTGCCCGTATGATTGTAGAAAAAGGGGTATTTGTACTAGTAGATGCTGCGTTGAAACTTAAAGAAAAATATGGAGATAAAGTAGAGTTTCTGCTTTGTGGTGGGTTGGATGATAACCCAAAAGCAATAAAAGAGGAGGAACTTAAAGCTGTATGTGATGGTGGATATATTCAGTGGCTAGGATATCGTACGGATGTATTGGAGTTATTGAAATCTTGCCACATAGTAGCATTCCCTTCCTATTATAAAGAGGGGCTTCCAAAATCATTAATTGAAGCTGCTGCTGTTGGTCGTCCTATAGTGACTACGAATTCCATTGGATGTAAAGAAACTGTGGTGGATGGCTATAATGGTTATCTAATTCCTGTAAAAGACAGTGATACTTTGGCGGAGAAATTGAATATTCTTTTTGAAGATGAGAATTTGAGACGAAATATGGGACGCAACTCGCGTATTTTGGCTGAAAAAGATTTTTCGATAGAGAATGTAATACATAGACATCTTGAAATATATAGTCAGTTGAGTAAAGCATGAAAATATTAGTTACCGGTGTAGCCGGTTTTATAGGCTCTTATGTGTGTAGGCGTCTACTGGATCGTGGTGATGAGGTCCTTGGGTTGGATAATTTGAATGACTACTATGACGTGAACTTGAAATATGGTCGTTTGGGTACACTGGGTATCTCTAAGGATGATATAGACTGGTATAAGTTTGTAGGAAGTTCAGAATATTCTTCTTTCCGTTTTGTTCGTATGAATCTTGAGGATAAACAAGCTATGCGGATGCTGTTTGCCAATGAGCATTTTGATAAGGTTGTGAATCTTGCTGCTCAGGCGGGAGTAAGATATTCTATTGAAAATCCTTATGCTTACGTAGAAAGTAATGTGGATGGATTTCTAAATATTTTAGAAGGATGTCGTCATTACAAAGTAAAACATTTAATATATGCCAGTTCCAGTAGTGTATATGGTTTGAATGGTAAAGTTCCCTTTTCAGAAAAAGATAGTATAGCTCATCCGGTGAGTTTATATGCCGCTACAAAGAAGTCTAATGAGTTGATGGCTCACACATATAGTCATCTCTATGGCATTCCTTCGACAGGTCTCCGTTTTTTTACGGTATATGGTCCTTGGGGACGCCCTGACATGTCTCCTTTCTTGTTTGCAGATGCCATGTTACACCATCGTCCTATAAAGGTATTTAATAACGGTGATATGCTTCGTGACTTTACCTATGTTGACGATATTGTAGAGGGTGTTTTGCGAGTGATAGATCATATTCCATCTCCTGACTCTGATTGGCAAGCGGAAACACCAGATCCCAGTACTTCAACTGCACCTTATAAGATTTATAACATTGGTAATTCGCACCCGGTGAAGTTAATGGACTTTATACAGGCTATAGAAGAAGCGATTGGGTATCTGGCAGAAAAGATATTTCTTCCGATGCAACCTGGTGATGTTTATCAGACAAATGCGGATACTACAGCATTGCAAAATGAATTGGGATTTAAACCTAATAAATCTATTAGGGAAGGAGTGAAAGAGACAATAGAGTGGTATCGTTCTTTTTATCAATTATAAAAAGTAAATCAGGAAATTATGAAAATTGCAATTGTTGGAACTGGTTATGTCGGTTTGGTGACTGGTACATGTTTCTCGGAAATGGGAATAGATGTTACTTGCGTAGATGTACAAGAAAGTAAAATTGAGAATTTGAAGAAAGGAATTATCCCCATTTATGAACCGGGATTGGAGGATATGGTACATCGTAACTATAATGCAGGGCGATTGAACTTTACGACTTGTTTATCAGATTGTCTGGATGATGTAGAGGTGGTGTTTAGCGCTGTAGGGACGCCTCCCGATGAGGATGGAAGTGCAGACTTGAAGTATGTGCTTGAAGTAGCCCGTACCATTGGGCGTAACATGAAAAAGTATGTACTGGTAGTTACTAAGAGTACAGTTCCTGTAGGCACTGCACAGAAAGTAAAAGCTACTATTCAGGAAGAACTTGATAAGCGACATGAGGAGATTGAGTTTGATGTGGCGTCCAATCCTGAATTCCTGAAAGAGGGGGATGCAGTGGATGATTTTATGAAACCGGATCGTGTAGTGGTCGGTGTTGAATCTGAAAAAGCAAAGGACATTATGGAGCGTCTTTATAAACCTTTCATGATGAATAATTATCGTTTGATATTTACAGATATTCCGAGTGCTGAGATGATAAAGTATGCAGCCAATTCAATGTTGGCTACTCGTATCAGTTTCATGAATGACATTGCGAACTTGTGTGAACTAGTAGGTGCAGATGTAAATATGGTACGTAAGGGCATTGGTGCAGATAGTCGTATTGGAAGCAAGTTCCTTTATCCAGGTTGTGGTTACGGTGGATCCTGTTTTCCGAAAGATGTAAAAGCGTTAATAAAAACAGCGGAAAAGAATGGTTATCCGATGCGGGTGCTTGAAGCAGTGGAAGAGGTAAATGAAAAACAAAAGAGTGTTCTTTTCGAAAAGTTGTTGAAGCATTTCAAAGGTGATATAAAAGGCAAACAGGTGGCTATGTGGGGATTGGCGTTCAAGCCGGAAACGGACGATATGCGTGAAGCTCCGGCTTTGGTACTGATAGATAAATTGTTGGAATCCGGTGTGACAGTGAAAGTATATGACCCAATTGCCATGAAGGAGTGTAAACGTAGAGTAGGTGATAAGGTTGTTTATGCTACGGATATGTATGATGCCGTATTGGATGCTGATGCTTTGCTGGTAGTGACCGAATGGAAAGAGTTCAGGATGCCAAGTTGGGGAGTGTTGAAGAAAACAATGAGGCAACCATTAGTGATTGATGGTCGTAATATTTATGATAAGAATGAGTTGCAGGAAATAGGGGTTGAATACACATGTATTGGGAAACTCTAAACTGCAGATGAAAGTATTTTAAGTTTCGTTAATATCTGAAGATTATTTTATCTCCATGAATATACTTATTTCCGGAGTTCACGGTTTTGTGGGCTCTAATCTTGTTATTGCCTTAAAAGGACATCATTCCCTTTATGGTCTTGATATTGTCGCTCCTGAAAAGGAGGGAGTGGTAAAGACTTTTGCTTGGAAAGATATTGAAACAACTTCTTTTCCCGTGCAACAATTACCCAAGTTTGATGCTATCATCCATTTGGCAGGCAAAGCGCATGATACAAAGAATCAGTCTGCTTCTCAAGTATATTTTGATATCAATACAGGGCTGACACAGAAGATATTTGATTTCTTTTTAGAATCATCTGCGAAGAAGTTTATTTTTTTTAGTTCTGTGAAAGCTGCCGCAGACAGTGTAGTGGGGGATATGTTGACAGAAGATGTGATACCGACTCCGGTTGGTCCTTATGGAGAAAGTAAGATTGCAGCTGAAAGTTATATAAAGGAGCATTTTATTTTACCTACCACCTCCTCCGGGTACTTACCCCCTCTTAACTCTCCTGTTAATCGGGGAAAAACAACCTCTCCGGAGGAGGAGAATGTAAGATACTCTGATAAGCGGGTGTATATTTTGCGTCCTTGTATGATCCACGGTCCTGGTAATAAGGGTAATCTGAACTTGCTTTATAATGTGGTAAAGAAAGGTATCCCCTGGCCTTTAGGCGATTTTGAGAACAAGCGTTCTTTTACTTCTATAGATAATCTTTGCTATGTTGTGGAAGGTTTGTTGACAAAAGACGTAGCGAGCGGTATTTATCACATGGGTGATGACGAAGCTTTGTCTACGAATGAACTGATTGCTCTTATGTGTGAAGCTATGGGTAAGGAACCTCACATCTGGAAAATGAACAGAAAAATGATGGAAGGTTGCGCAGGCTTGGGTACGCTGCTTCATTTGCCTTTGAATACAGAACGGCTGAGAAAACTGACTGAGAATTACGTGGTAAGTAATGAGAAGATAAAATCAGCTCTTGGTATTGACCGGATGCCTGTCCGTGCGGCGGATGGAATAATGAAAACAATACGGAGTTTCTAACCTATTTATAAATTGTAAATCGTGTATTATATCATTATATTAGTTCTGCTCTTTGTAGCAGAACTTTTTTATTTTAGAGTAGCTGATAAGTTTAATATCATTGATAAGCCCAATGAGCGTAGTTCTCATTCACGGATAACTTTGCGTGGTGGCGGTATAATCTTCTATTTTGGAGCTTTAGCCTATTTCCTGAGTAATCATTGGGAGTATCCATGGTTTATGTTGGCATTGACTCTGATCACTTTTGTCAGTTTTGTAGATGATATCCGTTCTACTTCCCAAGGTCTGAGGTTGGTGTTTCACTTTACTGCTATGGCTCTAATGTTTTACCAATGGGGCTTGTTTTCGCTTTCCTGGTGGTGGATCATTATAGCTTTGATTATTTGTACGGGTATCATCAATGCTTATAATTTTATGGATGGCATCAATGGTATCACAGGTGGTTATTCATTGGTTATCCTTGGTGCATTAGCTTATATCAATTCTGAGATCACTACGTTTGTTGAACCGGCTTTGATTAATACCGTTCTTTGCGCAGTCCTGGTCTTTTGTTTCTTCAATTTCCGTAAGAAGGCGAAGTGTTTTGCGGGTGATGTCGGTTCTGTGAGTATCGCTTTTATTCTCCTTTTTCTGATAGGGAAGCTCATCATTAAAACAGAAGATTTCAGTTGGATAATTCTGTTATCCGTTTATGGTGTCGATAGTGTTCTGACTATCATTCATCGCCTGATGCTTCATGAGAACATCGGTTTGCCCCACCGAAAACACATGTATCAATTGATGGCAAACGAGTTGAAAATACCTCATGTTGGGGTATCATTAATTTATATGGGGGCACAGGCTTTGGTCATATTAGGTTATTTTTGTTTCGTGAGATATGGTTATTGGTATTTGTTGGGAATAATTGTATTGTTGAGTGGCATTTATGTGTTGTTTATGAGAAGGTATTTTCATTTGCATATTCAAAAGGGAAAATAAAAATGAGTCTCCGGCTTTAGGAAACAATGCGATGAATATCTAAATAAAAATATCCTGTTTTTTTTTATAATAACGGGCGGTAAGACGGTAGCTTGATAAACTATCTCTTACCGCCCGTTTCTTTTTTTTATAGTTTAAAATTCTACAACTTTTTTTCTATCCTTATAACTTTATTGTATATTTGCCGAAACAATTCTATATTCACTGAATGGGCTTATTTAGGAAAATAATATATAGTTTTTTTCTTTTCTTACTGATATCCATTTGGGGGCTTTCATCAGCCTTTGCGGTGACTGGAGAACACCCAGTACTGATTATCAGTTCGTATAATCCGGATGCTCGTCAGACTTCCGGAAATATATACGATTTCATGGAAGAGTTTGAGCGTCTGGGTGGAAAAGCACCGATAGCTTTGGAAAACATGAACTGCAAAAGCTTCTCCGAGTCGCCACAGTGGAAATCGAAAATGGCGGAGATACTGGATAAGTATGAGGGAAAGCGCGCGCCTGTATTACTTGTTTTAATTGGTCAGGAGGCATGGGCTGCCTATCTGTCGCAAGCAGATTCTATACGTGGAAAGTTCCCGGTACTGACTTCGTTGGCAAGCCGCAATGCCATTATTCTTCCGGATGATTCTGTAAATCTGAAAACATGGATGCCTGGTGCAGTGGATTTCTTTAATGACTTTACTGATTCTTCAGTCAAAGCCGGTTTTGTTTATGAATATGATGTGGAAGCCAATATCAATCTGATAAAACACTTATATCCGAATACTAAGAATATAGCTTTTGTTTCTGATAACAGTTATGGGGGCGTTTCCTTGCAAGCCCATGTAGTAGCGGAGATGAAGAAACATCCGGAGTTAAATCTGATTCTACTGGATGGACGTACCAATACGATTTATACCATCAGTGATAAGCTTCATGAATTGCCCCCGAATACAGCTTTGTTGATGGGTACCTGGCGTGTGGATATGTACGACGGATATTTTATGCGTAATGCAACTTATACCATGATGGAAGCTGCGGGTGATGTACCTACATTTTCCATTAGTTCTGTCGGTATCGGTTATTGGGCTATAGGTGGAGTGACACCCTCTTATCGGCCATTGGGCAAGGATATGGCGTATCAGGCAGTCCGTCTGCTGCAAGGAGCTGACAGTGATCGTATAGAAGTAGAAGTCATCCCTAATAAAGTGATGATGGATAGTAAGATTGTGAAGGAAAAGCGTCTGGATCTGTCTTTTATTCATCAGCCGATAGAAATGGTGAATGAAAATCCATCGTTCTACGAACAATATAAATATCATATCTGGACTGTTGCAACCATTTTAGTCGTGTTATCTGCGGGGTTGTTTGTTTCATTGTACTTCTATTACCATACCAAAAAGCTGAAAGATGAACTGCAAGAGTCGGAGAGTGCTTTGAGAGATGCGAAAGATCGTGCAGAAGAGTCCAGCCGTCTGAAGAGTGCCTTCCTCGCAAATATGAGTCATGAAATCCGTACTCCGCTGAATGCAATTGTGGGATTCTCGGATGTGTTGGCTTCCGGAGGAAGTTCGGAAGATGAACAGCAGGGGTATGTTGATATCATCAAAACCAATTCTGATTTGCTGCTTCGCCTGATAAATGATATTTTGGATGTTTCCCGTCTGGAGGCGGACCGGGTTACGTTTACATTTGAGGAATGTGATGTAGTGCCGTTGTGCCAACGCGTTTTGGCTTCCGTCAGTCAGGCTCGCAAGTCAGAAAATGAATTTATCTTTGAGTGTGACCGTGAAAGCATGGATATGCGCACTGACACTCAGCGTCTGCAACAGGTTATCATAAATCTGCTTTCCAATGCCGATAAGTTTACCCGGAATGGTAAGATTACTTTGGGACTGAAAGTGGATGAGAAGCAGAGAGAAGTCCTGTTTTCTGTCTCGGATACGGGTACAGGTATTCCTTTGGAAAAACAGAAGCTTGTATTTGAGCGATTCGAAAAACTGAACGAGTACGTACAGGGCACAGGATTGGGACTTTCCATCTGTAAGTTGACCGTAGAGAAGTGGGGAGGAGAGATCTGGGTGGATCCGGGATATACGGATGGGGCAAGATTTGTATTTACACATCCATTAGACATCGAACAACCAAAGAAATAACTAATAACTATGAAGAGAGTTTCCTTTTTTTTAGGGTGGATATTCCTCCTGATAGTAGCTGTATCAGCTCAGGATAAGATCGTAAAGCTGAAAATAGTAGAGACCAGTGATATACATGGGAACTATTATCCTTATGATTTCATACTTCGCCATGAAGCTGGAGGAAGTTTGGCGCGCATACATGCTTTTGTGCAGAAAGAGCGCGAAGTCTATAAAGATAACCTGCTTCTATTAGATAACGGGGATATTCTGCAAGGCCAGCCTTGTGCCTATTATTACAATTATATTGACACTATTTCTCCGCATCTGGCAGCTGAAGTGTTGAACTATATGCAGTATAATACCGGCAATATGGGTAATCATGATGTGGAGACCGGACGTGCCGTGTTCGACCGTTGGGCAGACGACTGCAAGTTTCCCATTTTAGGCGCTAATATTATTGATACGGCTACAGGAAAGACTCATTTCAAACCTTATGAAGTATTGGAGCGAGATGGCGTGAAGATCGTAGTGTTGGGTATGATTACTCCTGCTATTCCTGTATGGTTGTCGGAGAACTTATGGAAAGGACTGCGCTTTGATGATATGGAAGAAACGGCTCGCAAATGGATGAAGATTATCCGGGAAAAAGAGAAGCCTGATCTGGTGATCGGTATTTTCCATGCCGGACAGGATGCATTGCTGATGGGCGGTAAGTATCGTGAAAATGCTTCTGTAGAAGTAGCTCGTAACGTTCCCGGATTCGATATCGTCCTGATGGGACACGATCATGCCCATGAATTGAAGAAGATTAAAAATATAGCCGGAGATTCTGTCTTGATTATGGATCCCGCAAGCAAGGGAATTGTTGTGGCAAACGCAGATGTAACTTTGAAACTTCGAAAAGGAAAAGTCATAGAGAAGCATATTGACGGTGCTTTGACGGATATGAAAGATTATGCTGCAAGTGAGGATTTCATGGAGCATTTTGCTCCCCAGTTTAATGCGGTGCAGGATTTTGTATCCAAGAAAATAGGCAGCTTCACAGAGACCATTTCCACGCGTCCTGCCTATTTCGGTTCTTCTGCCTTTATTGACCTGATTCATTTGTTGCAGCTTGAAATAACCAATGCTGATATATCGCTTGCTGCGCCCCTGTCGTATGATACGGAAATTAACAAGGGGGATGTGTTTGTGAGCGATATGTTCAACTTATATAAGTATGAGAACATGCTCTATACCATGAAACTGTCCGGTAAGGAGGTGAAGGATGCGCTGGAAATGTCATATAACTTGTGGACGAATCAGATGAAATCAGCTGATGACCATCTGTTATTGTTCCGCAAACAGCGTCGTGAAGGTGCAACGGATCGTGCTTCTTTCCAGAATTTTAGTTTTAACTTCGATTCGGCAGCCGGCATCATATATACGGTAGATGTAACAAAACCGAAAGGGGAGAAGATTACTATTATCAGTATGGCTGATGGCACTCCTTTTTCTATGGACAAGATGTATAAAGTAGCACTGAATTCATACCGTGGTAATGGTGGTGGAGAATTGTTGACTAAGGGAGCCGGGATTCCTCAAGATGAATTGAAAGGGCGTATCTTGTTCTCTACAGATAAAGATCTGCGTTATTACTTGATGCAGTATATAGAGAAAAAGGGTGTGATTGAGCCACATGCATTAGGGCAATGGAAATTTATTCCCGAAGAATGGGTAGAGCCTGCCGCCAAAAGGGATTATGAATACTTGTTTGGAAAAGTGGAAAAATAATCGCTATCTTTGCAGTCGCAAATTTTAAAAGGGTGGTAGGAACGTGAACAAAGAGATGAAAAGAATTATAGGAGCTGTATGCTTGTTGGTGCTGTTTGTGGCATATCAGACAAGTATTACAGCTTTTACTCATGTTCACTATGTCAATGGAGTCATCATTACGCACTCCCATCCGTTTCACGGTAAACATACACACTCCAAATCCGAACTTCTCGTTATTGGTCGTTTGTCAACTTTCCAAGCTCCGGAGGTTGATGTATATGAAGATCTGCACCCCATGCGAATACTTCTGGCAGTGCTGGAAGCAGAACAGGTGTCGCCTTTGATAAAAGGAGGGGGAAAACAGACTATTTCTCTTCGTGCTCCGCCGGCGCTCGCGGCGTAAATGATAATTTATCAGCTTACTCTCAGAACTTGCTTATGCACCAAGTTCTTTTTTAAGCGTTACTTAATTTTTATCAATACATACATTTTTTGAGCGCAAATTAATGAAAAAACATATACTTGCGCTGGTGCTTACGGTGGTTTGCATCAGCCTCTATGCTGTAAATCCTATAAAGGAAGGCAACATGATTTCCGGTCACGTGATTGTGAAAGGAACAGAAGAAAATATACCTTATGCAACTATATTGATTAAAGAAAACGGCCAGGGAACAGTCTCAAATGAAGAAGGCCAGTTCGAATTTCGCAAGCTTCCTGCCGGAAAATATACGCTTCGTGTATCAGCTGTAGGTTATAAGACACAGGAAAAAGAAGTAACTGTCAGTAAGGATTTTACCGCAGTTGTGCACTTCCCGATGGCGGAGGAAAGCTTCATGACTGATGAAGTGGTTGTATCTGCCAATCGCAATGAAGTGAGCCGGAAGAATGCCCCGGTTGTTGTGAATGTGATGAGTACCAAACTTTTTGAGATGGTGAACTCCACCGACTTGGCAAAGACTCTGAATTACCAGTCCGGCTTGCGTGTAGAGAACAATTGTCAGAATTGCGGTTTTCCCCAGGTGCGTATCAATGGTCTGGAAGGCCCGTATTCTCAGATTCTGATTAATAGTCGTCCGATCATTAGTGCCCTTAGCGGCGTGTATGGACTGGAGCAAATTCCTGTAAATATGATAGAGCGGGTAGAAGTTGTACGTGGTGGTGGCTCTGCCCTGTTCGGAGCGAATGCAGTGGGAGGTACTATCAATATTATCACCAAAGACCCTATCAGTAATTCCTTCCAAGTTTCCAGTATGTTTTCGTGCATGGACGGACAGTCGTGGGAGCAATATATGGGCGGTAATGTCTCCTTGGTTGCTAAAGATAATTCCTATGGTATTGCCTTGTATGAAAGCTATCGCAACCGTAATCCCTATGATCGTGACGATGACGGCTTCTCCGAACTCGGTAAGCTGAACATGAATACCTTTGGTTTCCGTGCTTACTATCGTCCTACGCACTTCAGTCGCATCAATTTGGAATACCATACAACCAACGAGTTCCGACGCGGTGGCAATAAGTTTGATTTGCAGCCCCATGAGTCCGACATCACAGAACAGACCAAGCACATCATCAATAGTGGAGGTGCCAGCTACGACCTATTCTGGCGTGAATATAAGCATAAAATATCTCTTTACGGCTCTGTGCAGCATACAGACAGAAACAGTTACTATGGGGCTCAGCAAGACCTGAATGCTTATGGTAAGACTGATGATCTGACCTGGGTTGCCGGTGGTATGTATGTTGGTAATATGAATAACTGTTTCTTTGCTCCGGCTACTTTTACCGGTGGATTGGAATATCAGAATAACTCCCTGCATGATGTCATGACCGGTTATCACCGTGATATGAAGCAAGATGTACGTATTGCCAGTGCTTTTGTTCAGAATGAATGGAAGATGAGTCAGCTTACCATGTTGGTAGGTGCCCGCCTTGACAAGCATAATCTGATAGACAAACTAATTTTCAGTCCGCGCGTCAATTTCCTCTATAAGCCGACTGAAGATTTTCAGGCTCGTCTGACGTATTCTACCGGTTTCCGTGCACCACAGGCTTATGATGAAGACTTGCATGTGACCGCTGTAGGCGGTGAGGGCGTTCAGATTAAGCTGGCTGACAATCTGCGTGAAGAGCGCTCTAATAGTTACAGCGGTTCTATAGATTGGAGTACATACCTCGGACACTGGCAGGCAAACGTTCTGTTGGAAGGTTTCTACACAGATCTGCGCCATGTATTCGTGTTGGAAGATATCGGTAAAGATGAGAACGGTGACAAGATAAAAGAACGTCGCAATGGTAGTGGAGCACGTGTATACGGTGTCAATCTGGATGCAAAGCTGGCTCATGGCAAAGAAGCGCAGTTCCAGTTAGGTTTCACGGCACAGCGTAGCCGCTATACGAAAGCTGAAGTTTGGACCGAAGTAGATGATGAAGAGTTGACCACCAAGCGTATGATGCGTACACCGGATTACTACGGTTATTTTACTTTCTCTTCTGCGCCGTTGAAGAACTTTGATTTCTCTTTGTCGGGTATCTACACCGGTAAGATGATCGTTCCTCACTATGCACCGGTAGATGCTCCTGAAGGAGCTTTCTGTAATATCGAGAAAGACCGTATGGAGAATACTCCCGATTTCTTCGATCTCAATCTGAAGTTGAATTACACTTTTGTTTTGCATGACCATATCAAGTTGCAACTCAATGCCGGTGTACAAAATATCTTTAATAGTTTCCAAAAAGACCTGGATAAAGGGGAGTTCCGCGACTCCGGTTACTTCTATGGACCTACACAGCCGAGAACGTTCTTTATTGGTTTTAAGATTATGAATTAGATTAAGGTCTAAATTTAATATTGCGGGGGCTTCCGAAATTATTGCAAGGGCTTATGAATTTATTGTAAGAGCATAATTTCAGAAGCCCTTTCTTATACAAATGTTCCTTTTTTCTTTTTTTTAGGAGATTTCGGACGGTTTTCAGCGAAATATTGCTTATGTTTGCCGCGTAATTAAGAAAGGGAGATGAAAAATATAAAGAACGTAGACATAGCAACTATTCGCCGTTTTCCGGCAATGGATTTTATCGGGAATGATTTTGCCATATTCGACAATATAGGAGATATTCCCTTGTTTGGTTACCCTACGCGTCTGAATGCGTCTTGCCTGACACTTTGCCTGAAAGGGCATTGCCGGATACGCATCAATCTGAAAGAGCATGAACTAACCGCAGGTGTCCTGGTGGTCACGCTGCCTGAGCAGATATTGCAGCAAGTGGAGCGCTCGGATGATTTTACCGGAGTTTTCATTGTAGTATCCGGACAGTTCATTGATGATGTACTTCCTACGGTGCAGCAGTTGTTCCCTTTGTTTTTCATGATTAAGGAACAGCCCTGTGTACACCTTAAACCGGAAGAGATGGATGCCATTCAGGAATATTATTCTTTCCTCCAGAAGAAAGTAAAACTGAAGGACAACCCTTTCCGTAAAGAGATTACACAAGGATTGATTCTTTCTTTGTTTTATGAGATATATAGTATCTATCAGGGCAATGAGCCTGCGGTCAGAAAAACGAAAACTCGGAAAGAAGATCTCTTTGAACGTTTTATTCGTTCGATTTCCGAATCATATAAGGTAGAACGAAGTGTGGCTTATTATGCCGACAAGATGTTCCTCACAGCCAAGCATCTTTCTACAGCTGTAAAAGAAGTGAGCGGAAAGACAGCCGGTGAATGGATTGACAGTCTTGTTATTCTGGAAGCCAAAGCTCTGTTGAAATCTTCTGAAATGAGTATTCAGGAGATCTCGGACGAGCTTCATTTTGCCAATCAGTCTTTCTTTGGCAAATACTTCAAGCATCATACAGGTATGTCTCCGAAAGAATATCGTAAGCAATAGTACACAGTGTCGGAATATTCTTTATTTTTGCAGCTATCAAATACTCTCAAAAATAAGAAAGCATGGAAAAAAGAGAAATTGATCTTACTGTATCCTGCTATGGAAAAGTAAAGGATGTGAAGTATGATGTTGTCATACTCCCCTGGGGCGCTACGGAACCCCATAATCTGCATCTTCCGTATCTTACTGATTGTATTCTGCCCCATGATATAGCCGTAGATGCCGCTGCTTTGGCACTGGAGCATTCAGGTGTGCGCTGTATGGTGATGCCTCCCGTACCTTTTGGTGCTCATAATCCCGGACAGCGTGAACTTCCTTTCTGCATACACACCCGCTACTCTACCCAGCAGGCCATTCTGGAAGATATTGTAGCTTCCCTGCATGCTCAGGGGATGCGTAAATTGATTATTATCAGCGGGCATGGAGGCAATAACTTCAAAGGCATGATACGTGACCTTGCTTTTGTCTATCCGGATTTCCTGATTATAGCCACTGACTGGTTCAGTATTGTTTCTCCCAAAGGCTACTTTGAAGCTGAAATAGACGATCATGCCGGTGAATCGGAAACTTCTGTGATGATGCATTACCATCCGGAATTAGTGAATCTGGATGAAGCAGGCGATGGAGAATCCAAGCCGTTTGCCATTCCTTCGCTGAACGAGAAGGTGGGCTGGGCACCTCGTCATTGGGATAAAGCTACGATAGATAGTGGGGTAGGGAATCCCAGGAAAGCTTCAGCAGAAAAAGGAGCACATTATGTAAAACCAGTAATAGAAAAGCTCGCCCAACTCTTTACGGAAGTTGGGCAAGGTGAGCTCTACTAAGCAAAAAGAAAAGCTTACTTATCTACTGACATTAGCCATTTGCCATCTCTTTTTACCATTGATTGTGTACCATCCTGCGTTTCTCCGTTTCCGTAGGTTTGCTTAATCTTTACTGTTGCGGTGTTTCCATCTTCCGATATTTCTTCTGATATGATCTCTATACTTTTCAGTCCGTCCTTTTTTTCATATTCTTTGGAAACTTTCTCTTTCAGCATGGACACAAGCCCGTCCTTTTGCTCTTTCATTTTCTCCGCACCTACGCTCTCATCGAATGCAAGTCCGTCTACAAATTTCTCATAGTCACCTTTGATGAGGTAATTACCATACTTTTTCATAGCATCTCCCGGGCCACTTGAAGAGCAAGCTGTCATTAAAAACATAGTCATAACCATCAGACTAAAATAAAATACCTTTTTCATACGCTTTTTTTTAAAGTGATTAATGTGTATTTAAAAATAGTATATCAAACAGAGACGCTTGCTCTGCGCAATATCGTTGGGCAGGAGATAATCTCCTCTGAATCCGGGAATATTTACGTGGCTGACACGCCCTTCGGGTAAATCTATTCCCTCTTTTCTGTATACAAAGTCTATCAACTCCGTGCAATACATCTTGGTGGTGTCTGCCAAATCATAATCATGATCGAATAACACATGGCTCTCATAAAGATGTTCCGCGTGAGTTGCTGCCCGGTATCTGGCTACCGAATCCCCTGATACACGCATGATAGCTCCGTTAACAGCTTTTCTTTTCTCAAAAAACACTTCTACGGTTTCCATTTTTACACGATCAGGGTCGTCCTTAAAATCCGGTTCACCAGGCACGGCATGTATCACATACCATTGTCCGGCTTTCTTTTTCAGGATGCCGGTATGCGAATAAGCACCTTCCCGGTCTGCAGCCAACACTACTCTACTGGTAATCCCTGTTCCTCTTCTGAAAGCGATATCCCCATCCCGGAATAGTTCTTGTGGTAGCTCTACCGGAGGTGTCTCTTTATCTGAACTTCCCTGGCATCCGACCAGTACAAGGGTAAGAAACAATATTGTTTTCAGTAGTGATACATGTGTCTTCATTTCCATCCGTACAAATATATAAATTAATTTGCATCATTACATGTTTTTTAAATGATTTTTGTAGTGTAAACGAAAAAAGAGGCAACAACCTTATTCAGTTGTTACCTCTTTTTTAATTTATACCCTAAAAACTAATCTCTTTTACCTATAAAAACTAATTCTATTTCTTTTCTGATGGCGCAAAGGTAGAGAGTTTCAGGGAAAAATGATTTGATATAAATCAAAAACTGAATATTCTTATCGTATTTCTTACAATATCCCCGAACGTACACGGCTGAGAGTTTCGGGTGTCATTAGCAAATAAGATGCGATATGTGACAATGGCGCCCGCTTGATAACTTCCGGATGGGTGTGCATCAGCATATTGTAGCGTTCACGGGCTGTCTCGAAACGCCATGAATCGGCTTTCACCTGGGATACGATGAGTGAGTATTCCAGTATCTTGCGATAGAACATATTTATTTCCCAGGAGATTTCGGTCAATCTCATGAATTTGTCGTAGGGGAGAAGGTAGACTGTACAAGGCTCCAGGGCCTCTGCCATCAGGCGGGTAGGTTCTTGTTTCAGAGTGCTTTCGATGCAGATGATGACACAACCCTCGTAGGAAAAGTGTTCGGTGACGTCCTTACCGTTTTTATAATAGAATTGACGCATCATGCCTTTTCCGACAAATACCATGTGGTGGCAGACTTGTCCCTCCTTGAATAAGAGTTCACCCTTTTCCAGCTCTTTGCGAATCAGAATATCTTCTATCAGTTTTCTACCTTCAGGTGCCATGCCCGGATAACGAGAGTTCACAGTGGCATCAACTGTTTCTTTTAATAGTGTATCCATAATTGTTCGCTGGTTTCTGTAACTGTTTCCGGGGACAAAGGTATAAAAGATTTGATTTATATCAAATCTTATTAAGTGATTAGTGATAAGTGATTAGTGATTAGCATTGTTCAGGCTACTAATCACTTATCACTAACCGCTAATCACTTAACAAAACCTTTTGTCGTCCATTTCATACTGTACCAGCGTTTTACGAAGATGGCTCCACGGATGTTCTCGTCCAGCAAGAAAGCGACCCACATACCGCAGATTCCCCACTCCAGAGGGATACCGATGATGTAGCCCAAGCCGACGGCAACGCTCCACTGAACAACCAGACCGACATAGAAGGGGTAGGTGACATCCCCGGCGGCACGCAAGGCATTTGTTGCGAAAATATTGATGGGACGTCCGATTTCAAGAATGACGTCGATGATGAGGATGGTGGTTCCGAGCCGGATGATTTCTTCATTGGTGGTAAGCCAATGGAAGATCGTGTTTCCGAATATAGCAAGGATGGTGGAGAGTATAACGGTGATCATGACGGATTTCTTCATAACATATTTACCCATGAGGAAAGCGGCATGAGGTTTCTTTTCTCCGATGAGATGCCCGATGCAAATGGCACCACCCTGCGCCATGGAGATGCTGAACAGATAGGCAAACATGATGATATTGACACAATAGGTGCGTGTGGCAAGAGCTTCGACTCCCAGCATATTGATGAAGAAGGTAATCACTACTTGCGAAGAACTGTAGGAAAGTTGTTCGCCGGCGGAGGGAAGGCCGATTTTCATCAGGTTCTTTAGCTCTATCCATGGGAACGGGCGGAAATAGGCAACGGGGAAGCGGTGGATATGTTTGCGAAACAGGATAATGAATAAAAGTATCATAGATACACCCCGGCTGAAAGCAGTAGAGATGGCAGCTCCTTCTACGCCGAGCTCGGGAAAACCAAAGCGACCGAAGATGAGTGAGTAATTACCTATTATATTTAGGATATTGACAACAACGGTTACTAACATTGGATAAATGGCTTTGTTGGCACTGCGCAGGGAGGCGGAAAGCGTTAATGAAATGGCTTGGAAGAAGGCAAACGCGCCTACAATACGCATATAATCCATGCCGTCAGTCATCAGTTCGGAAGTCAGTCCCATCAGGCGCAGGATAGGTCCGGCACCAAAGAAAAGGAGCAGGCTGATGGATACGCCTACCACTATGTTCACAAGGATTGAAACACCGACCACTTGCACTACTTTCTTTTGCAGGCGGGCACCGAGATATTGGGAGCAAAGGACGGAAGTTCCGAGATTGATGACCTCGAATACGAGAAAAGTGAGCATGATAATCTGGTTGACCACCCCTACAGCCGCAACACTACTATCGGAGTGGCGACTCAGCATAATAGTATCTACAGCACCCAGCATCATAATGAGCAGAGTTTCTATAAAAATAGGGGCGGCAAGTTTGGCAAGCCTCTTTTTTAAACTTTCTTGATGTATCATTTCGTATGTGTTTGAGACACGGTGATGAAAAATCGCGCAAAGGTACGCAAAGGGAAGGATAGGGGAATTGATATGAGTCAATTTTCAGGGGCACCGCATCAAAATTAATTCGTTTCGGTATAGTAATGAATAAGACTCACCACAGATTACACAGATTCACACAGATTTATTAATCTAATAATCAGTAAAATAAAATCTGTGTGAATCTGTGTAATCTGTGGTGAATTAATTCATAACCGTACATGAATAAAACAATCGCCTTAATCTTCTTTTAAATCATGTTGAAAGACGTTTTTTAATTTTTATGAGCTATTTTTGTATTCTGTAAAAAAAAGAGTTAATCAATATCTTCTGTCTGTAGAGGTGATGCTTGTTGTACTTTGTCTTTAAAAATATTTGTGTACTTATTGATTGGATAAATACTTAGTTTGTATTATGAAGCGTTATAGGAAAATTTCATATGTATTAGGGGGAATCTTGTTCCTTGTGGTGGGAATGCTTGCTTTTCAGGTATATGAGAGTGGAATGGAAGGACGCCGAATATGTAAGCAAAAGGCGGAATTTTCACTGAAATCCGCTACGGAACTTTGGGCAAATCGGGAATTTGATAAACTTGGAATTCCTTATTCTGTTGGAGGAGGCGAACCGAATAAGGAAAGCAAGCAGCGTCGTATAGTGCTAGCGGAAGGAGAGACAGTGGTAGCGGTCGATTCGATAAAAGAAGGAAAGCGGTTGATTGCTTCACATAGCCTAAGTGCGAAGATTCGCTTTCTGTTTTTGGTGGACAAAGCGGTTTTCAGTGTTTTGAATGAATTATGGCAAGAAGATTTGGATGATAGCCACACCTATTGTTCCAGTGCTCTTATGTTGCAATCGGAATTACCGGGTGACAGAAAAGGAAAAAAGTTTATGGCCGGAGACTCAACGCTGATGGCCGATAAGTTTAAGTTGGGAACCTACTATCTGGATGATATGTATTTTCTTGAGTTGACGGCTTATCTTTCGTTTCCTTCCCCATGGTTGTGTGCCGATTGGGGGAAGACTGGTATTGTTTCTTGTTCTATTGTAGTTGTCTTCTGTTTATGCATATTTGTCCTTCTCTTTTGGAATAATCGAAAAAAGAATAACGACGATGAAGCGGCCGATCCGGATGATTTCGTAATACGCATCTCCGAAAATAAATATCAAATAGGCGGAGTCCTGTTTGATGAAGAGGCGTGTACGCTTACTTTTGGAGATCAAAGTGTGGTGAGATGTTCTATGCAACCTTATAAACTACTTTCTGCATTTGTCCATGCAAAAAGTCATTTCTTATCGAATAACCGGATTGTTGAAGTTTGTGGTTGGAGCTTAGAAAATATCAATATTAATCAAAACAGAAGAGTAACAGTAAGCCTGCTCAGGAAGTTACTTGACACTGAGAAGTCTCATGTGATAATAGAATCCGGTCAAAACGAGCAAAAAGAGCAGGGCTTTTATATGCTTATTGAAAAATGATAAGTGCCTTATTATTAGAATATAAAGGGGGAGTAATGAAAATTTTACTCCCCTTTTTTACTCCCGTAAATGCATTTTGAATCTATTTATTATTTACATTTGCCGGCATAATAATCATTGATGAAAAACATAATAATCAAATGAAAAACAAGATGAAAAAGATTCTGGTATTTATGGGAGTTGTAGCTATTGTTATAGGAGGACATGTTTACAGTAAACAGTCATCTGTCAAGATGTCTTCTTTAATGTTGGAGAATATAGAAGCGTTAGCGGATTCAGAAACTGATGGTGTTCACTGCTTTGGTAAAGGTTTGGTTGATTGTCCGCTTAATCACGACAAAGTGTATATGTATGATGCTCCGTATAGCTTATATTATTAGCGTTATATCTATCCTGCTATTCATTTCCTGTACTCCGAATTTGGTTGTTTCCGGCAAAAAGGTATATACTGATTTCCCACAGGAACAAGAATTGAAAGCAAGGACGATACGGCTGGATACTGCTTTATTCCGCTATCCTTCTCGTCTGCATATCAGGGACGGGAAAGCTGTGGTGCTTGATTTGCATGGAACAGACTATTTTTTTCATACGTTCAGCTACCCTGATTTCCGTTACCTGTCTTCTTTCGGGAGGCGTGGAGATGCACCGCAAGATATGCTTTCTGCCGAAAATTTCCGATGGAATGGGGCTTTTTTGTGGACATTAGATTCTAATAAGTCAGAATTAACAAGGTTTGGGTTTGCTTTATCCGGCGATTCACTGCTTCGTCAGGAAGCGGTGAATCTGGATAAGGATATTCTCAGGGCACTCGATTTTGTGATGTGTGAGGACTCTACCTTTATCATTCCCGATTATTCGGGTGATAGTCGTTTTTGTAAAGTATGCAGAGATGGAAAATTGATGCATAAGTTTGGTGTTATTCCTACTGTCAATGAAGACGCTTTGCAGAATGCCCGTCCGGCTTTGGCGCAAGCGTGGCGTAGTTTTATAGATTACAATTCCCGAAATGGGATACTTGCTGTTGCTACTCAGTTGGGTGAAGTGCTCGAAATTTATAATCTGAAAGACAGTACACATGTTGTGTGCATGGGGCCGCATGGTGAGCCGGAATTTCAGGTGTCCGGGGGATATGGTATTCCTACGGGTATCATGGGATTTAGCGATGTGCAGGTGACGGATCGGGCCATTTATGCAGTCTTTCATGGGCGTTCGTTCAAGGATATAGCGCGAGATGCCCGGAATGGTATTAATCATCCGGATGGCGGGCAATTTATCTATGTATTCAGTTTGGCGGGAAAACCGTTAATGAGATATGTATTAGACCATTACATTTGTGGCATATCGGTAGATGAGCAGCGTGGAGTTATTTATGCTACGGATGTGAATGAGGATGAGCCTATATTAGAATATAGTATAAAAACTATATAGAGTAATAATTAATTAAAAGGAGCAGACGGTAAACGACTTGTTGGTGCAATAGAATACCGAATGCTCCATAACCCCTAAAATTTAGAAGCCTGGCGAAGATACAAATTTTTAATGAAAAACGGAAACTGATTTCTGCTGTTACGATAGTGCAGTGTGAAATATGCTCTGATGAGATATTTATATCTTAATTTTCGACTGCACATGAAGTGTGCTTGATGTTAGTCTTTGAATAAATCCTTATTAAAAATTATTTGTAAGAATGGAAAAATATGCAAAACTAACAATTCTTGCGGTGTTTGCTGCTATTGTAGGATATAACATTTATTCTGCACAATCAACTGTTACAATTTCAGATTTGGCTTTATCTAATGTTGAGGCATTAGCTGATGGATCTGAAGGAGGCGGTATAACTTGTTCTCGTACCTGTAGTGATGGCATCGGCCAATGCTATAGGTTGTACGATGCATGGGGGAATTGTCACTTTAGTGGTTATCAATCAGATCATTGTACTTGCTAAAAGCTTATGCCAGAATTGTTATTGTTAAATGATAATTCTGGCATTCTATCATTTGAAATATTAAAATAGTTACTATGAAATATCTTTTTATTTTTTGTATGTTGTTTTCGTTTTTTTCATCTTGCAATGAAGTTAAAGAAAAAATGGCATTATTCTAAGGGTTTCTCTTGATGAACAAGAAACTTCTATTATGGAGATATTTAAAAGAATAGATGTTGTTCCTTTAGAAACAACAGATTCTTGTTTGCTGATTTGGCCGGATAAGGCATTATATGTGGATAGTTGTTTCATGATTTTTGATTCTAAAAATCCTGCATTATTTTGCTTTGATAAGAATGGGAAATTCATACGAAAGATAGGACGAAAAGGAAGTGGTCCTGAAGAGTATGTAGATGTTTATGACGCTATTTATGATGATGAAAATAGATGTATAAGTTTCCTATCTCCTTTTGGAGAATTATTTTCTTATACTCCTGATGGGAAATTTATTGAGAGGAAAAGATTACCACAGAAAGTAAATTATCAGTCTTTTGAAGAAATTCATGACTTTTATGTAACTTGGACATTGCCTGTTTCTGATAAGGATTTTGGTATAAGTTTTATTTCGAAAGATTCGTTGCAATGCGTTAAGGAAGATTGGCAAGGAAATAGAAATTTAGCTTCTTTGTATCCTAAATGTTTTTATAAATATGGAGATGAAATATCTTTTTTTAGATCTTTTGATAGAAATGTTTATAAAGTCAGCAAAGAAAAAATGTCCATACTATATAGATGGGACTTTGGAAAGGATAATTATAGCATGGAGGAGTTTGGAATATCCATGACTACAACTAAAGGAGAGGACGAATTTTCTTTATTGATAGATAAATTGAGGAACGGCACAATACCTTATCTCTTTTGTAGCCAGAAACAAACAGATAAGTACTATTATGCTCAATTGATTTTTGACTTCAATCCGCATAATAATTATCATATTTTTTATAGGAAATTAGATGGGAAAAGTTATTTCTTTAGAAGAACCGTTGAAGGGCTAATTTTAAATCCCATATACTCTAATAATGAATTTATGTTATGTTTAGCTTATAAAGGTAATTTGGAAGAATGCAGAAAAATATTGCAAATAGAAGATTGCGTTAAATTAGATAAAATGTGTGAGGATGATAATCCATGTTTGATAAAATGCTATTATTAAATGAAAGGAAAGATTATTATGTGTTGCGTGTTGGCACTGAACTTGCTCTCTTGTTTAGGAAGCAGGGATAACTCAACAGAAAAACTTATGCTAGAATGGGAAGGCAAGAAAATTATTTTTCCAGAGAAAACTCAATTTGCTTTATATGGTAAAGATTTTGTTTTTGATACAATACCTGACGCTGAATTTAAGATTCTAACATATGTTGATTCAACAGGTTGTGCGAGTTGTAAATTAAGATTGCCTTCTTGGCTTGATTTTATTGCTCAGTTGGATTCAATGAAGCTAAATGTACCAATTTTATTTATTTTACACCCTTTTGACTCAAGAGAATTGAAGGCTATATTGAGCCGTGATAATTTTAATTATCCTGTTTGTATGGATACTAAAGATGAATTTAATAAGTTAAATCATTTCCCTCCAGATTTTCAGTTTCAGACTTTTTTGCTTAATAGAAATAATGAAGTTCTAGCAATTGGTAATCCGGTACACAACTATAGAATAAAAGAATTTTATTTAAAAATGTTTCTAAAAGGTGATTTGGAAAATGAAACAGGTGATCAAACGACCATTGAGGCTAATACTACGATAAACTTAGGACATTTAAAAAAAGAGCAGGAAAAGGATACTGTTATTTATATTAAAAATGTAGGACCTAATAAATTGGTTGTTTTAGATATTGTAGCTTCATGTGGTTGTACTGTAGTAGATTGTGATCGAGTTCCTGTGGCTAAAGGAGAAAAAATAGCCGTTAAAATAGTTTATAAGCCTGATAATAGGGGATATTTTAATAAATCTATAAACTTGTATTGTAATGTGGCATCTTCTCCTATAACTTTGCGAGTGTTGGGGGATGTTGAATGACTTTTTAAAAATTGGAAGATTGGCAAAGATATAATTTTTAAAGATAATTACTTTTGGTATGCCAGATACTTTTTCATTTATTCTAAATGGGATATAAATGTAGTTAATATATGGATTATATTATAATTAGCAGGTTTAGGTAATAATGTATTTCTATAAATGCTCATGGATAATATTTGTTTGTTGTATTTTCTTTGCTTGTACAGATAATATGCAAGAGAGAGTACAGTATACCTTGTACCACGCGGGAGAGAATAGTGATGAACTTAAGAAGGTATTAGATCATTATCAGAATCAACCTGAAAAGTTGAGAGCTGCCTGTTTTCTGGTTGCAAATATGCTTACTCACCGGACGTATGTGGGAAAGGAAATAGACAGTCTGAAACAAATGAAAAAGGAAAGCATTCAGAAAGGACGTATTAGCGATGAAATCGTAGCACATTGGAAATCCTTTGATTATAGTTCTTTACAAATAGTGAAGGATGTAGATGTGATGAAAGCGGATATCTTAATTGAAAATATTGACTTGGCTTTTGAGGCATGGGAAAAACGCTCTTGGAGCAAGCAATATAGTTTTGAGGATTTTTGTGAATATGTTCTTCCATATAGGATAGGGGACGAACCTTTAGAGAAATGGAGACGAATATATTATGAACGTTATTCTCCTGTGCTTGATTCTCTATATCAGGGGAATGATGTAGTAGAGGCAGCGCGTGTGATGGCTAATTATCTGAAAGAAGAGGGCTTTACTAATCATACGGATTTTAATTTGCCTCATTTAGGAGCGTTGTTTTTGTTGGAAAACCGAGTGGGCTACTGTCGAGATAATTGTGATATTGCTACCTATGTAATGCGTTCATTGGGCATTCCAATAACAATGGATTTTTATGAAATGTCCCCCAGTTACAATAGTCGTCATTTCTGGAGTGCATTGATAGATACGACAGGACTTGTTGTACCTTTCAATTATATAGAGCGTGAGATAGTGCGCCGACCGCAGGAGGAACGGAAAAAAGGAAAGGTATATAGAACTTGTTATGGAATACAGCCGGAAAAGTATTCCGGACTTTATACTGACAAGGAAGTTCCTGCTTTCTTTAGGCGTCCTTTCATGAAAGATGCCAGTGATGAGTATTTCCCGGAGAGTAACGTCAAGTTGGAAAGTAATGAAGCTATTGATAAACATTGGGGGTATTTGTGTGTATTTACAGGGACAGAATTACAACCGATAGATATTTCTGAATTTCATGGAAAGAAGATTGAGTTTCCCAACGTGGAACCTGGCCTGATTTATTTTCCCGCATTTCGAAAAGCTGGGAAAATGAAAACATTTAGCTATCCTTTTTTGCTGAAAGAGGATTCAATGGAATATTTTATTCCTGATACTACCAGAAAACGTTGTGTAATGCTGACACGCAAATATCCGATAGGAAGAAATCCTATGTTTTTAGGAACTGCTGTTGGAGTAAAAATAGAAGGGGCTAATCGTAAGGATTTTCGGGATGCAGAATTGCTATGCCAAGTTGTGGACACTCCAAAAATAAATTATAATATACTATTCCCAACTGTACAGAAGAAATTCAGGTATGTGCGCTATTCTGCTCCGGAGGAAAGACAAATACAGGTTGGAGAATGGTATATGTATGGCATAGATACAGAAACAGCGATAGCACCGGAGAAGATTTGGGCTAATCATCCTTTGAGTGATATACATAAGAAAATTCTAAGTTTATTGACTGATGATGACTGGAGTTCTTTTTATATGTCAGCAGTAAAGGGAGAACAACTTATATTTGATTTGGGTATTCCACAAATTCTAAGTCACTTTATTTTGATACCACGCAATGATGATAATTATATCCATTTGGGGGATCGGTATGAATTGTTCTATCATGGTGGAATTAAAGGCTGGATATCTTTAGGGAAGCAGATAGCTGAGGGTACGGAACTTTATTATGAGGGAGTACCTGATGGCGCTTTGCTTTGGCTTCATAATCATACTCGTGGAAAAGAAGAACGATGCTTTTATATGAAAGATGGGAAGCAACTTTTTATATAATTCGGAATGGCAATAAGAGGCATGTCCTTGAAGAAAATCGTAGATAAAGGGATTAATCTCTTTCTCTGGTTGTGTGGAATTGTTGTGCTATGGCTGCTGATACAGATCTTTTGCATGACTTCATTTCATATACCAAGTGATTCGATGGAGCCGGAGCTATTGGCTGGTGATGTGATACTGGTGGATAAATTGGTGTATGGAGCAAGATTGTTCAATGTGATGGAAGCCGTTGCAGGAAAGCAGGTGGAGATAAAACGTTTGCCGGGAATAGGTAAAGTCCGAAGGAATGATGTGATTGTCTTCAATTATCCTTGTCCTAAAAAGTGGAGACAGATTGAAATGGATGTGATGCAGTATTATGTGAAACGGTGTGTTGCGTTGCCGGGAGACACGTTCTGCATTGTAAGCGGACGTTACAAAGTGAATGGCTATGCGGGGACATTGGGGTGCGTGGATGCGCAGGACAGGTTCATGACTCTGATAAGGGAACAGGGCCTTACAGATGATGCAATTGGTGTGAGGGCATATCCCGGAGATTCTCTGATAAGGTGGACGGTGAAAAAGTTCGGGCCTCTGTATATTCCTAAATCAGGTGACATTGTTCCGATGGATGGACGCACTGTTAAACTTTACAAGAATATGGTGGAGTGGGAGCAGAAAAAGAGTCTTCGGTATGAAGCGGGGAATATATATTTAGGTGATAGCCTCATTGCTGAATATCGCTTTTTAAAGAACTATTACTTCATGGCGGGCGACAGGGTGGAGAATTCAAGAGATTCCCGTTATTGGGGGTTATTACCGGAAGAATATATTGTTGGAAAGGCTGTCAGGATATGGAAATCAGTGGATAAGAGGACGGATAGAGTACGATGGAATAGGATATTCAAAAAGATAGAATGATGATAGGATGGATGCATAAAAAGAGAGAAGCTACAGTTATTTTGCTACAGTTTGTTGCTGTTTGCTCCTTGCTGAGTATGGTATGTGCGACAACTCCTGAACTGCCTGCGGGAGAAACCATCGGCCAGTGGGTGTGGTTTGGGAAAGCTGTGTTGGTTTCGACCGGTTGTATCACTGCTTCTTGTTTGCTACAACTTCTAGGAAAAACTTCCTGGACAGATATTTTGTGTTTCCGGAATTTCTTTGTTCATGTGGCTTGGAGCCTAGTATTGTTAGGGGCAATTGAAGCCGTTTGGGGCTTGCGGCAATTATATGGGTTTTCTGTTTCCGGGCATTCACGGTATGCACTGACAGGCTCTTTCTTCAATCCCGGTCCGTATGGGGGATATTTAGCGATGATATTACCTGTCTGCCTGCATTTGTATTTACGTGCCTGTGAGTGGAAAAGCACAGATGTTCTTCATAAAATAGAAAAAGTGACGGCAGGGCTTGCCGGTATTCTAATCTTATGTGTACTGCCGGCCACAATGAGCCGTTCTGCCTGGATTGCTGCTGCAATAAGCTGTGCATGGGTGGCGTATATGCATCGTGACAGACGTAAGTGGAGCGTATTGTGGCGGAGATATAAGAAACGTTACCTTACGTGGGGAGTGGTCGGGCTTTTTGTTCTGATATTAGGAGGTGCTGGTATTTTCTTTTTGAAGCCTGACTCTGCTATGGGACGTCTGTTTATGTGGAAAATTACTTGTAAAGCTATCGTAGAGCATCCTTGGGGATGTCGTGAAGGATTTGTCTATGCTTATGGCGAAGCGCAGGAAAAATACTTTGGTAGTGGAGACTATGCTGTTTGGGAAGAGCGCGTGGCCGGAAGTCCGGAATATGCTTTCAATGAATATCTGGAGTTGGCGTTAACAGCAGGAGTTATGCTTGGTGTCATGTTCTTCTCGACTATTGGGGCAGGTTTGTGGCTAGGGACAAAATGGGGGCGTTATGAAATTTGCGGAGCACTCATATCCTTGCTCGTTTTCTCTTTTTCTTCTTATCCCATGCATTTCCCGGTTTTCATGGTAACCGGTATATGCCTGCTGTTTGCTTGTGGGGCCGGAGATGTGGGCGGAAAATTTCTTATTTGCGGCACTTGTGCGCTGATATGGACAGTGGGGCTTAACGGTAAATGGCAACGGGAGGAAGATGCCTGCCGAGATTGGGTGTATGCGAGGATGCTTTATCATCAGGGAAATTATACTGCTGCCAATGAGGCTTACCATAAGCTCTATCCGCAGTTGGACGAAAGAGGGGAATTCTTATTCGAATATGGACACAGCTTATATAAATCAGGACGTTATGATCTGTCTAATTCGTTTCTGGAACAAGCTTCCTTATATAGCACTGACCCAATGATACTGAATATAATAGGTAAGAATTATCAGGAAATGCAATACTATGAGAAGGCTGAAACGTATTATTGGGCGTCAGTCCACCGTTTGCCGGGGCGGATTTATCCCTACTATCTGCTGGCAAAACTCTATGCGGAGCCGGGCTACCGGAATAGAGAGAAGTTTGAGAAGATGCAACGGATTGTATTGACTAAAGAGCCGAAAGTCTATTCTACCGCTATTAGGGAAATGAGGAGCGAAGTGGAAAAGATAGGAGATGATTGGTGTAAAACGAAGATTGATAGATGAATATGATATAACATGATGGATATGGATACGTCTAAGGATAGTTGGAATGCTTGTTTGCAGTACCGTAATAAACAGTTGACAAAGCAATTGAAGGATTACCAGAAGGTTTCGGCATTAACAAAATGTTCTTCTTCTTTGATAGTGGCAATGGGACAGTTGTTGTGTCTCCATCAAAAGCCTTCCTATGGCATAATTAAGGATGAAGCCGAATGGAGGGATCTGTTTATCGTCATAGATTTATTTTATGGGGGGGGTCTGTCAGAAGAATTGATGTCATTTGGTTTAAGTGTCCAGGAATTGAGGTTATGCTATCTGATACGGGCCCGTTTGGATAATAAGACAATCGCTCTTCTTTTTAATATAGTTCCCCGGTCTGTATTGAAAGCTAAACAGCGTATAAAAAATAAACTGGCTTTATCAGCTACGGATAGTTTGGATATGCATATACAACAATGCTGATTGTCAGTAATATAGATATCAATTCCTTCAACGCCTACTTGTAGTGAAATCATAGAAAGACTTCTCACGACAGTTAAATACGAATAAATTTGCTCTAACCTCCAATTTATTCTATATTTGCAACTTAAGTGACAAGTTCTTCAAATTGTCCGAATATGATAAACTACTTGATAAAAATTATAACGACCCTCTGGTTCATATTCTTTTGTCTGCAAGTTAGTGTTGCTCAGGAGATTGATGTTAATCAGACCAGAAAACACCTGTTGCAAACACTACAAGACAATTCCGTAGACAAACAGCAGAGGATGGAGCTGTATATTGACTTGTATGACTTGTCCGATGATGTGACAAGCAAACGTACCTATATTAACGAATCGCTGCAACTGGCCATTCAGTTGAAAAATCAGATATATATTTTTGAGACACTGGATATTCTTTGTCGCAGTTATAAAGATGAACCGGACTCTTTGCGCTACTATCAGCAGATAGGAGAAGAGTGTCTGGAAGGGGCTTATAAGGACTTTTATATGGCATGGCTCAAAGCTTTTCCTTCTGTTTGCAAGATGGATGAGGCAGAGAAACCTGATGAAGCCAATGAAGAAATCTCACGGTATAAGCGTCATAAGGTAAATCTCTCGGATAAGTCGCAGGAAGTGCAGTGGGAAATGATACTTTGTTCGGCAATGGAATGCATTAGTTACTTTTCACCGTCTGTTGCCAATTCAGAAGACCGCATTGTTCATTTGAAGAACATTCACCATTTGGTCAGCGGTCTGCCGTTCGAGGTCAGTTATAAGTTCAATTGGTATTATCTGACCCGTATCGAATTCATATACCGTGCGGAAGGAAAAGCTGAGGAAGCCGCTAAAGCGGTGGAGGCCTTGGAACAGACGGAACAACTCTATGACAATCAGTTTGAATTGCCTTTCTATAAGAGACGCGCTTATATCCGCACCCGTAGTCGTGAAGCCTTGCGTATGGGTGTTTATAGCGAGCTTCTTTACTTCGGAGATATCATAGGCAGGAAAAGGGCTGATGAAATTTATTCCCGGATGAAGGAATATTATCAGGTCAAGACGCCGGAAGAGAATAAAGAGTGGCTTTTGCCGTCCGCTTTCCGTTACTATTTTTATACGGCACAGTATGACCTTGCCATGCGGACCATCGATGAACTGCTGGAACAAACGGATTCTGCCGATACGAACAGTCGGACAGAGTTGTTGGCGAAGAAGATTAACCTGGTTACCCGATGGAAACAACATTACAAAGAAGGATTTGACGCTTTTTGGGAGTACACCAGTCTGATGGAAGGTAATCATGTAGAAGAGACGAATAAGCAGTTGGCCGAGATGCGTTCGTTGTTTGAAGTGGATAAATTGAAGATAGAACAGGCAGAGCTTCAGGCACGTTATCATCGCGTCGCTTTTGTTGTGCTCATAGTCCTGCTTCTGGTTTTCTTTATCTGGGGGCTTTATCAGTACTTGTTGACGAAACGACTGAAGGCAACGAAGCAGGCGTTGATTCTGTCTAATGAAAAAGTGGCTGAGGAAAGTGAACGTGCCAAAGCGAGTGACCGTATGAAGACAGAATTCCTCCAATCCATGTGTCATGAGATACGTACTCCGCTAAATGCTATCTGTGGTTTCAGTACTTTGTTGCTGAATGAAGACTTGGATCAGGAAGACAAGAAAGATTTTCCGGTCATCATTGAAAAGAACTCTAATCAATTGACCGAATTGTTCGAGGATATCCTGCAAGTATCGGATTTAAGCAGTTCGCTGGAGTTATTTCCTATGGAACGGATAGATATATTGCCGATTTGTGCAGGACTTCTGGATATGTGTAAGGGAAAAACGAAAAAATCCGGAATCACCTGGTTGTTTGAATCCGGACTGGATGAGTGCCTTGTAAAAACGAATGATAAATATCTGCAACACGTTGTAGAACATATCCTGAACAATGCCGCGAAGTTTACAACTGCCGGTACTATTCGTATGAATCTGATGCGTACCGGTGGGAAGATTCGTATTATGGTAAGTGATACGGGGATCGGTATCCCTGCCGACAAAGCCGAATACATATTCGACCGTTTTACCAAACTGGATGACTTCATGCCTGGCACAGGCTTAGGTCTTTATTCCTGTCGCCTCATTGTCACCCGTCTGGGGGGGGCCATTTATCTCGATACATCTTATCGGGATGGCGCATGTTTCTGCATTGATTTACCGGATGAGAAGTGATTTTTCTATTTCCGGGCGTGGAAATAAAAGATAATCACGTATATTTGCTTTAATTAAAAGCAAAAACTATGGAAGAACAAGCTAATTACATCAAACGTATAGAGATACACAGGTTGTGGGATCGCTTTGACATAGCTTGGGACTTACGTCCCGACGTGAATATCCTTTCCGGTATCAACGGAGTGGGGAAAACCACGATCCTTAACCGTTCCGTCCACTATCTGGAAGAACTTTCGGGGGAGATAAAGAACGGCGAGATAGAGGGCGTACGTGTTACCTTCGACCGTCCGGATGCCACGTATATTCCTTACGACGTAATTCGTAGTTACGACCGCCCCTTGATTATGGGCGACTTTACCGCCCGCATGGCCGATCCGAACGTCAAATCCGAACTGGACTGGCAACTTTATCTCTTGCAACGCCGATACCTCGATTACCAGGTGAATATTGGCAACAAGATGATCGAACTCCTTTCCGGTGATGAGGAACAGCGTTCACAAGCCGCTTCCTTATCCCTTCCCAAGCGGAAGTTCCAGGATCTGATGGATCAGTTATTCAGCTATACCCGCAAAACCATAGATCGCCGCAGTAATGAAATCATCTTCTATCAGGACGGTGAACGCCTGTTGCCCTATAAACTATCTTCCGGTGAAAAACAGATGCTGATTATCCTGCTCACCGTGCTGGTGCGCGACAATGCCCATTGTGTCCTCTTTATGGATGAACCCGAAGCCTCTCTTCACATCGAGTGGCAGCAAAAACTTATCGGTATGATACGTGAATTGAATCCCAATGTGCAACTGATACTTACCACTCATTCTCCCGCCGTCATCATGGAAGGCTGGCTGGATGCGGTGACGGAAGTGAGCGATATTTCGACTGAGATATAAATAAAGGTGATAAAGTGATAATATAACCATGGCTACTTCTTTAAAACATAATCTTACATCCGCCTATTTCAATGCCGCCAACAAGCTTTATCCTAAGAAGGCGCGGCGTCGCATTGTGGCGTATGTGGAAAGTTACGATGATGTAGCTTTCTGGCGCACATTGTTGGCTGAGTTCGAGACAGATGAATATTATTTTCAGGTGATGCTGCCTTCGGCTACCTCTCTTGCCAAGGGTAAGAAGATGGTGCTGATGAATACGCTGAACACTACTGAACTGGGCAAGAGCTTGATAGCCTGTGTGGACAGTGACTACGATTTTCTGTTACAAGGCAAAACGAGCGTTTCACATAAGATAAACAGTAGTCCCTACATATTCCAGACGTACGCATATGCCATCGAGAATTTCCATTGTTATGCTGAAAGCTTGCATGAAGTTTGCGTGCAAGCTACGCTGAACGACCGTATGCTGATAGACTTTCCTGCTTTCCTGAAGCGTTATTCGCAAATTGTCTATCCGCTCTTTCTCTGGAACGTCTGGTTCTATCGCCAACGAGATACGTATACTTTCCCGATGTATGACTTCAATGCATGCACCCGCTTGCAGGAAGTCAATGTACATCATCCCGAACGAACACTGGAGCCCGTGCAGCGTGCCGTTGCCAAGAAACTTTCCGAGATGCGCAGACGTTTTCCGCGAAATATCAAGTCGGTGGAGGCTTTGGGTGTGGAACTGGAGAAGCTGGGACTGAATCCTGATACTACTTATCTCTACATACAGGGGCATCACCTCATGGATGGTGTTGTGATGAAACTTCTTATCCCCGTATGTACTGTGCTGCGTCGCGAGCGCGAACAGGAAATTAAGCGTCTGGCTGCCCACAACGAGCAATTCCATAACGAACTGACCAGCTATGAGAATAGCCAGACCAACGTCAGCTTGATGTTGAAAAAGAACAGCGGATACAAGAACCTTTACTTGTATCAGTGGTTAAAAGAAGATATAGGAGACTTCCTGAACAGGGAGCGGTAATTACTAACCATTAACACCAAAATTAATTCTTAGTATCATGAGCATTGTACAACAAATTAACGAAGGACTTCAGGCTTTAGGTTTCAGCCAGTCATTGGCTGCCCAGTTAGATCAATTTATAGCATTCCTGGGAGTCCTCCTGGTAGCTTATCTGGCGGATACTGTTTGCCGGAAGATCTTGCTGAAAGTCGTTTCGCGTTTGGTAAAGCAAACAAAAGCCACCTGGGATGACATTGTTTTCGACCGCAAAGTGATGGTGCATCTTAGCCGTATGGTGGCACCTATTCTTATTTATATCCTGCTTCCTCTGGCATTTTCCGACGCAGAGTCGGCAACGTTGGCGCTTATCCTGCGTTTCTGTCTCATCTTTATTATTATAATGTTTCTTAGCTTTATCAGCGCTTTGCTTACTGCGGTTTATACCGTATATAGCGAGAAGGAACAGTTTCGCGACCGTCCTTTGAAGGGACTCTTGCAGACAGTACAGGTCATCCTTTATTTTGTCGGTGGTATCATCGTTGTCAGCATACTGATTGACCGTTCGCCCGGTGTATTACTCACCGGTCTGGGAGCTTCGGCTGCCGTGCTGATGTTAGTATTCAAAGACAGTATCATGGGCTTTGTTTCCGGTGTGCAACTTTCTGCCAACAATATGCTGAAAGTAGGCGACTGGATTACTATGCCTAAGTATGGAGCGGACGGTGATGTAATAGAAGTGTCATTGAATACAGTGAAGGTTCGTAATTTCGACAAAACCATCACTACTATTCCGCCTTACTTGCTCGTAAGCGACTCTTTCCAGAACTGGCGTGGTATGCAGGAGAGTGGCGGACGCCGTATCAAACGTTCTATCAATATCGATATGAACAGTGTGCGGTTCTGTACGCCTGAAATGTTGGCGAAGTATCGCAAGATACAGCTCTTGGCAAACTATGTTGAACAGACGGAACAAGTGATTAAGGAGTATAATGAAGAACATCATATCGATAACTCCATTCTTGTGAATGGTCGTCGCCAGACGAATCTTGGTGTCTTCCGTGCTTATCTGAATTGTTACCTGAAGAGCCATCCGGGGGTGAATCATAATATGACTTGCATGGTGCGCCAGCTTCAGCCTACCGATCACGGTATACCGTTGGAACTGTATTTCTTCTCTGCAACCACATCCTGGATACCTTATGAAGACTTGCAGTCTGATGTCTTCGACCATCTGTTGGCTATTATTTCTGAGTTTGATCTTCACGTATTCCAGTCACCATCCGGTGAAGATTTCCGCGAAAGGCTTAATTGAGATAATCGGCACGGATTCTCGATCTTTTCTCTCTTAGATGAGAATTTATGCCGGACAGTTCCTCTGAACTTGTCCGGCGTTGCCTTTGTAGAAGCTATTGCTTCGTGAATTATGTGTGTTTCTCGTTTTATTGTTTGATCCAGTTGCCGCTTGTCCAGTTGTCGCCTGTTTTTACAGCTCCCTTATATTCGGCTTTGGTGAAGAAACTGTCGGCACTGAGGTCTTTGCCACCATCAATAGTGCCTTCGTAGAGATTCTCCCAAGTGAAGTTCTGTGCAGTGAGGTTGCCCGTTGCTGCTGCGAACATATCGTTGGTGTAAATGCCTTCTTTGGAAGACAATGTTTTGCTGATAGCTACGTACTCCAGTTTAGATACACCCTCTTTCAGGGCTGTTTCAGTTTCTGTGGTTTCTACGGTCAGAGGTTGCCCTTTGCCGGTGATAAGCGTATTGTAAAGCTCCACTTGTGTTCCGGCACGCAGGCGTACGCCCTGTTTGCTGCCACCGTTGCCAATCAGTGTGAGGTTGGCGAGGATGGGGTGGGCAACGGGAGTAGCAGCGAAGTTCGTACTGTTGTTGTCACATTCCAGCAGACAGTCGCAGTCATACCCTAGTGTTTCCGCTGCTTCCTGATAGGCTACAAGGAACTGGGCTTTTCCGTTCCAGCCTTCAGTCCAGTCGAAGGAGTCATCACTGCAACTGGTAGATACGCAGTATTTTATGTTAACGGACCCGCCGAAGAACTCGAAACCGTCATCAGAACCTTGGTAAGCCTGGCAATATTCTACTGTGGTGCCGTTGCCTACGCCATAGAAGGTGAAACCATTGGCTTCGTGTTCCTCATCGAAAGCGTATCCGCTGTATTCGATACGCACGTAGCGCAGTGTACCGGAGTTGTCGGCATCGTTGTTACCCCCGTAAATGGCACCGCCTATTTCCGAGCTGCCTGTGCCGCCGGCTACGTTAGTGTGTGCATATCCGCAGATGTGGATACCACCCCAGGCTCCGGCTTCTTTCTTTTCGGAGGTCATTACGATGGGGTTTTCGGCAGTACCCTGTGCATCGATCTTGGAACCTTGTTCTACGAGGATGTAGTCTACGATGTCATCGTGTTTGGCGATGATGGTTACACCCGGTTCTATTTTCAGTGTGGCGCCATTCTTCACTTTGTATTCTCCGGTCAGGTAGTAGGTTTTTCCTTCTGTCAGAGTCTTGCTGGTGGTTATTTCACCTTTCAGCTCTTCAATGGTCTCTTCGGCTATACCGCTTTTCAGTGTCCAGCCTTGTGTCCAGTCGTTACTTGCGGGTACTGCACCCTGATAGGCGGCTTGAGTGAAGAAACTGTCGTCGCTCAGGTTTTTCCCGCCTTCGATAGTACCTACATAGCCGTTGGTGAACATGACGCTATAATTGATGATATTGTGGTTACCGTCTTTGGTGAATTCATTGGAAGAATAGATACCTTCTTTGCAGCTTATGTCCGTGGCCAGTGTGATGTATTGCAGCTCGGAGCTACCATCCATCAAAGCATTTTCTGTTTCTGTAGTTTCGGTGGTGAGGCATTGCCCTTTGCCTTTTACAATGGCGTTGTAGATTTTTGCCTTTGTACCGGCACGCAGGCGGATACCTTGCTTAGACTCTCCGTTACCTATCAGTGTCAGGTTGGCAAGTGTGGGGCAGGCTACGGGCGTTGCACCGAAGCTCTTGCCGTTGTTGTCGCACTCCATCAGGCAGTCGCAGTCGTATCCCAGTTCGTCTTTGGGGCTTTGGTAAGCTACGAGGAATTGTGCTTTGCCGTTCCAGCCTTCGGTCCAGTCGAAAGAGTCGTCGCTACAGTCGGTAGATACCAGATACTTCACATTGACGGAACCACCGAACCATTCGAAACCATCATCGGAACCCATGTATGCCTGGCAATACTCTACCGTTGTCCCGTTTCCTACACCGTAGAAGGTGATACCGTTGGCTTCGTGCTCTTCGTCGAAGGCAAATCCGGTGTACTCTACACGAACATACCGCAATGTACCGGAATTGTCGGTGTCATTATTGCCACCATAGGGTGCGCCGCCTATTTCCGAGCTACCTGTTCCGCCTTCGGCATTGGTGTGTGCGTATCCGCAGATGTGGATACCGCCCCATGCGCCTGGTTCTTTCTTTTCGGAAGTCATCACGATAGGGTTGCTGGCAGTGCCTTGTGCATCTATCTTGGCTCCTTGTTCTATGAGGATGTAGTCTACCACATCGTCATGTTTGGCAATAATGGTGACGCCTGCGGGAATCTTCAGTGTGGCACCATTCTTTACGTGTATGCCGCCACTTAGTGTGTAAGTCTTTCCGACTTCCAGTTCCGTATTGCTTTCGATGTCTTTCGTCAGTTCATACTTGTTGTCTTCACCGCCGTCCCCGTTTCCGGGTTCGTTGTTGTCGGTACATGCAGTGAATAAGGTCATGCTTGCCGCAAGGGTCATAGTCATGAATTTCCAATTTGATGTTCTCATACTAATAATCGTTTAGTTGATAAAATGAGTTTCTATTGTTTGTCTCTCTCAAAATTTTTCTTTTCTCTTACAGGTCATAGCTGAAGCCAACTTCAAAGCCTGTACCCTTTCTGAAGCGTTCCACTTCTACTTTATCTCCGGTGGTAGGCACTTCTTGCTTGAAGAGGATGTCTTGGTTCAGCAGGTCGTTGACTTGCAACTTCACTGCGAAACGCCGGTTGAAGCGGTAACTGCCTGTAAAGTTCAGCGTGTGTACCGGCTGCTGCTTGATGTCTCCCAGACCGGAGATACCTACGGAGTGGATGCGGGGACCTTGCAGATTGTAGAGCAGGGCAACGTTGAGTTGGCGGTCGTTGCTGAAAGCGGGTGAATAGGTGAGGTCTGCATTTGCCAGGTAGGGCGATGCTCCCTGCAAGGCACGCTGGCTGTTGGTGTAGGCACCACCTTCGGGCAGTTTCACGTTAGTGTACATATACGAGCCGTTCACGCCGAAACGCAGGTCTTTCACTATCTCTTTGCGGAATTCTATCTCCACCCCCGTTGCCATACCGTTGTCCGCATTGCGGAAAGAATGCACGGCGGAACCGCCTGACAGAGTCTGTACACGCTCTATCGGTGCTTTCAGGTGCTTGTAGTAGGCGGTGATGGAGAGCATATCCCCATTCTTTTCAAAGAGTTCGTAGCGCAGATCGATGTTATAGTTGTAGCCGTTTTGCAAATCAGCGTTACCGCGTATCTGTGCCGAACCGTAGGATTCCTGATAGAGGAAGGGGGCCATTTCGATAAACGAAGGACGCGTCACTGTGCGTGAGAAGGCAAAGCGCAGACTGTTCTTTTTGTTCATCTGGTATTTCATGTTCAGTGAGGGGAAAAGGTCGTTTTTGTTCAGTTCACTGCGTTCGGCTTTTCCGCCATCGGTATAGTAGTCTACCCATTGCTTGCTGATTTCGTAGCGTACTCCCAGGTTCACCAATAACGGGGCTACGGGGTAGTATTCAGTGGCAATGTATCCTGCATAAATGCTGTTACCGGCTGTATAGCTGTCTTTGGGCTGCTTCTTCCGGTCTATGGTGATGGAACCGTTTTCTACATTTTCCATGTTGAGGAAGGAGTCGGTATCGTAGATGTCGGTGATGGTAGGGTTCAGTTTGTTTAGGTTGTAGTAGAAGCGTGTACCCATATAGTCACGATTCTTGTCTTTATAGGTGAAACCGGCCTGCAACTTGTTGTTGTCGCCAAAGCGGTAGCTGGCGGTGAGGTCGCCCACCCATTCATCTTCATTCAGTGAGCCAAAGTAACGCATGGTTTCTTGGCGGTTCAGTTTGAAGAGTTTTATCTGGTCATCTTCACGGATGAACATTACTTGGCGGCGGTCGGGTTCGTCGCTGGAGGTCTTGCTGTACGAGCCGCTCCAGTTGAGGTCCCACTGTTTGCCGAAGTAGTGCTTGCCGTTTACTTGATGGTTTTGCAGACTGTAGATGTGTGTCACGTTGTTGCTGCCTATCAGATGGTGGTCTTCATAGTCCACACCTTCGCGCCTCATATAAGTGTCGATGGCATTGCGGGCGTAGAAGAAGGTATATCCGATGTGATCGGAAGTGCGGAAACTGTAGCCGAGATTACCCAGTGCGGCAATCTTTAACTCGTTGCTGTAGCTGTCGTAGTTAAATTCATTCAGGGTATTTCCTGTAGCTTCTAAGGTACGTATGGAGGCATTGTCCATGGTTTGCAGGTCGTTGCTTACTCCTATGGAGCCCAGAACGCTGACTTCATTTCCACCCAGGGTGAAACGTTTGCCGAAGCCGATATTTCCGCCGAATTCGGGTAGGGCGGTCTTTTTACTAACCTGAAAACTGGTGTTAAAGAGGCGGTTGTGGCGTGCATACTCTTCAAAGTCTGTTAATGACATGTCTATCAGTTTCTGATCCAGAGAAGGAGTCTTGAACAGAGAGCCGTCGCGGTCCATCCGGTAGAAATCTTTGCCTAGCGTATTGAACTTGCCACCTGCATTGAAGCTGATGGACAGAAAATCACTGCCTACATTCTCTTTGGTACTGATGTCGATGTGTGCCCCCGAGTAGTCGGCGAATGCACTGGCGTCATATACTTTGCTCACGGTAATATTCTGTACGGTAGATGCAGGGAAGATATCCAGAGGGATCAGTTTATTGTCCGGATTAGGAGAGGCGATGGGAAGTCCGTTCAGAGTGGTGGTGCTGTACCGGTCGCCCAGACCGCGCACAATCAACTGTCCGGCACTGGCGATGGAGATACCGGTTATCTTTTTTACACCTTCTTCCACATTGCTGATTCCTTTGATACTCATTTCTTTGGCACCGAGATTTTCGATTGCAAGGGTGGCTTTCTGCCGTTCCATCTGCAGGGCTCGTTCACCTTCCAGATTCTTTTTGGCCACTACGGAGACTTCGCCTAATGCTTGTGCATCACTTTCCATCTCAAAGTTCAGCAAAGTTTCGGCCTTGACTTTTATGCTGTTGAGCAGGATGTCTTTGTATCCTATATATCTCACGGTTATGGTATATGTACCGTCATTTACATTCAGTGTATAATTGCCGTCAATATCGGCTACCACACCCTGCGCTGTCCCGGTTATCTGTATGGTAGCTCCGGTCAGTGGCTCTTTCGTCTGCTTGTCGAGGACGGTTCCTTTGATGTTTCCAGCCATGGCAGTCATGGTGGAAAGCACCAATAATAAAATGAAGAAAAATACTTTTCCAAAATCCAGTTTCATGCTCATCTTTTATCGTTTCTTGTTTCCGGTGCAAAGATGTGGCAAGGGAATTACAACCATAATACACATGTCATACAATTGATTCTCAATTAGGTTACAATTAAATGACAAGCTGAATTGTTGAAAAAAGTGGTTGATAAACTCTTCTGACTTACTACATTAACGAACCCAAACTTTCTTTTTTTTGTTGATATGAATAGAGTGGAAATTAATAAGTAAGCATTATCTTTGCACTATTTACGAATATTAAAAGCACAATCGTATGAGTGGCAACCAATCACATGAGGCAAAACGTTTTCAGCTCCTTTCATCTGTTGGACAAATAGGCTGGTGGGAAGCAGACTTCGCTACAGGGGAATATCTTTGTTCCGAATATGTTTGTAATTTGTTAGGCTTGGAGGGAGACACTCTGACTTTTCGCCAGTTCGGCCAACTGATTCGTGAAGATTACCGTTGCCGTATCACACGTGAATTCCTTTCGATAGAAGAAATCGAGGTATATGAGCAAACTTTTCCTATTTACTCTTCACAAGGCATTGTGTGGGTTTGTTCCCGTCTGGGCGAAAAGTGGCTGACAGAAGATGGGCATCCAAAAGCATTTGGTATCCTTCAACTGGTCAATACCCCTGCAGACGCACAATCCGGTGATATTCTGAAACAGTTTAATGAATTGCTGTTCCGACAGCATTCAGTGTCCCAGTCCTTACGTAATTTTCTGAAAGATAAAAGCCTGAGTGAAGTGATTTCGGGAGTATTGAAGGATGTCCTCGAACTCTTTCATGGTGGACGTGTCTATATAGTGGAATACGATGCTGAATATCGCACACAAACTTGTACCTACGAGGTAGTGGCTGAAGGAGTTAGTCCGGAAATAGACATGCTGCAACAAATTCCTACTAATGGCATGGAGTGGTGGCTTAAACAAATGTTGGCAGGCAAACCCATCCTATTGAATACTTTATCGGATTTGCCACGGGTGGCACGTCAGGAGTCTGAGATACTTGCTATGCAGAATATAAAGTCACTCATGGTGGTTCCGCTCCGGAATACCGAACGGGTGTGGGGATATATCGGTATTGACTTGGTAGATAGGTACTATAAATGGACGAATGAAGACTATCAATGGTTCTCCTCTTTAGCCGATATCATTAATATTTGTATCAGCTTGCGTCTTGCCAGAGATGAGGCCGACCGTGAACGTAATTTCCTGAGCAATCTCTATAAGTATATGCCTATGGGCTATGTACGCCTTTCCATTCTTTGCGATGAAGAAGGTGAACCTTATGACTATCTTATCACAGATGCTAATCAGTTCAGTGCTGATTTGTGCGGTTCGCCTTTAGAGAGCTATAAAGGGCGTTTTGCTTCAGAAATCTATTCTTCAGACAAATTGTCAACCAAGCTTCGGATTCTTGCAGATATACATAAGCATGGTCTGTACAGGGAACTGGATGAATATTTTGAAGAGTCAAAGAGGACTTGTCATTGTATTATTTATTCTCCCGAACCGGATGAATTGGTTTGTCTTTATATGGACGTCACTGAGATGCGCCGTACGTATATGGCCTTAGATCACAGCGAGAAACTATTGCGAAACCTCTTTTCCAACATTCCAGTCGGTGTGGAGATTTATGATAAGGATGGGATACTGATAGATCTTAATAATAAAGATATGGAGATATTTGGGGTTAAGGACAAATCAAGTACGATTGGAGTGAACTTCTATGAGAATCCGAATGTGCCGTCTGATATCCGTGAAAGGGTGAAAGTGGAAGATGAACTTGACTTTTCGCAGGACTATGAATTCTCCAATGTGAGCGATTATTATGAATCGGAGAAAAGAGGTGGAATAGAACTTTATACGAAAATAAGTAAGATATACGATAAGCAGGGCGATAACAATGGTTTTGTACTTATCAATATAGACAATACGGAACGTATCAGTTCCATTAACCGGATACGTGATTTTGAAAACTTCTTCCTGTTGATTTCTGAATATGCCAAAGTAGGTTATGCCAAACTGAACCTGCTTACCCGTAATGGATATGCCATCAAGCAATGGTATAAGAATATGGGGGAAGATGAAGATACGCCATTGGTTGAAGTGGTAGGAATTTATAATAAAATGCACCCGCAAGACAGGGTACGTGTATTGGCTTTCTTTGAGAAGGCCAAACGGGGGGAAGCTACGAGTTTCAAAAGTGAAATGCGCGTGCTCAAATCCGGAACATTGAACCAGTGGAACTGGGTACGTATGAATGTAGTGCTCAACCGCTATGATCCTGAGAATGGGCTGATTGAATTGATCGGTGTTAACTACGATATCACTGAATTGAAGGAAACAGAACAAAAACTGATTGAAGCCAAAGAGAAAGCTGAAGAGGCAGACCGCTTGAAGAGTGCTTTCTTGGCGAATATGAGTCATGAGATACGTACACCGTTGAATGCTATTGTAGGTTTTTCAAGTTTGCTGGTGGAGACGGAAGATCAGGGAGAAAAGCGGGAATACTCAAAGATGGTGGAAGAGAATAATGAACTTTTGCTGCAACTGATTTCTGATATTCTGGATTTATCGAAGATTGAGGCGGGAACTTTCGACTTTAAAATAAGGGATCTGGATGTGAATACTCTGTGTGGAGATGTTCAGCGCTCCATGAAACTGCGTGTGAAGCCGGGTGTTGAGCTTTTATTCGAACCGACTTTACCGTCATGCGTCATTGTGAGTGATCCTAATCGTTTGCATCAGGTGGTTGCTAATTTTGTAAATAATGCGATTAAGTTCACTACAACCGGCTATATCCGTATCGGATATGACCAACCGGATGCAAAGCATTTACGAATATATGTATCGGATACAGGTATCGGTATTGCCCCGGAAGCCTGTGAGAAGATATTCGACCGCTTTATAAAGTTGAACTCGTTTGTTCAGGGCACCGGCCTGGGACTTTCTATCAGTAAGAGTATTATAGAGCAACTAGGAGGCACTATCGGTGTGGATAGTGAATTGGGTAAAGGATCGACGTTCTGGTTTATTCTGCCGGTGGTATAAGAGTTACGAGCTACAAGTTACAAGTGCTTTGCGGTGTAATAGCGCAAACCACTCGTAATTTGTAGCTCGTAGCTTTTGTAGCTCGTAACTAATTCAGTCCGAACGAGAACTTGTCGATGGACTGATAAACCACGCTCGCAAGGCTCAATACAATAATACCGAGCGTACAGATGACAAGGCTGGCACGCGTGTAGTTATCGCTACGGAAAGTGGCGATAGGCTCATCACTCTTGTTGATATACATGGACTTCACAATCTTCAGATAGTAATAGAGTGAAATAATCGTATTCACCAATGCGATGAACACCAGCAGATGGAAACCGCCCTGGAAAGCTGCTGCGAAGATAAAGAACTTCGAGAAGAAGCCTGCGAACGGAGGAATACCTGCCAATGAAAACAAAGCAAGCGTCATGAGGAATGCCAGTTTCGGATTGGTACTGTATAATCCGTTATATTCTTCGAGCGTGAAACGCTGGGCACGAAGGGCGATAATCGTAATCACTGCAAATACAGAGAGGTTGGCGAACATGTAAATAAGTACATAATACACCAATGATGCCATACCCTGTTGCGTTCCGGCAATCACACCCAACATGATGTAGCCTGCCTGCGAGATACTGGAAAATGCCATCAGGCGTTTCAGGTTTTCCTGACGCAGGGCGAAAAGGTTGGCAAGGGTGATAGAAGCTATGATAACCCAATAAAGAATTTCCTGCCATTGATCCACCATCGGAGCGAATGTCTTGATAAGGATAGTCATCAATACAAAAGCTGCCGATCCTTTAGAAATAACACTTAAATAAGCAGTTACTACACTCGGGGCACCTTCGTACACGTCTGCCGTCCAGAGGTGGAAAGGAACAAGGGAAAGCTTGAATCCCATGCCGGAGAAGAAAAAGACAAATGCCATTATTTGCAGGGCACTGCCGTCCAGGTGAGCCGGGATATCATCGAAATAGAGAGTACCTACTGTTCCGTAAATAAGCGAGATGCCATAAAGCAGCAATCCGCTGGAGAAAAGTGCGGTGAGGATGTACTTGGCACCGGCTTCGGCGGAGTGGTGGCGGTACTTGTCGAAAGCAACCAATGCAGCCATCGGGATACTTGCTGTTTCCAGTCCGATGAAGAACATCAGGAAGTGTCCTGCGGAAATCATGAAGTACATACCCAGCAGGGTAGAGAGCGTCAGCATATAAAATTCGCCTTGCTTGATTACAGTGTCCGGTCGTTTCAGCCACTCATGTGCCATCAGGAAAACAATCAGCGTACCGACGCTGAGGATGGACTTCACGATGCTTTGTATCGGGGCGTTATGGTACATACCACCGAAAGCATCGGCAGCCGGACCGGGTATGATGGTAATCAGCGTGTGTATCGTGAGCAGCACGACGGGCAACATGGTGTTGAGTCGTGGATTACCGTCCTTCTTGTGAGCATCGGGGCTCATGAAGAGGTCGGCCACGAAGAGGATCACGATGACAGCTATCAGCGAAAGCTCTTCTTTGAGAATAAGGAATTGGGAATAGTCCATATCTATTGAATGATAAGTTATTAGTTATAAGTTATTAGCATACCATTATTGAAATATACTCACCAGGGGCAACACGCTGTCTCCAATCATATTGCTGATCCACAACGGAGCAAGACCGAGGCCTGCAACGCAGACAATGAGAATAATAACGGCAGTGCGTTCATCCCAGGTAGCATCAGTCAGCGCCAGATGGTGCTTGTTGGTGCAAGTTCCATACAGTATCTTGCCAACCAGTCGGAGGATATAGACTGCGGTAATCACGATACTGGTACAGGCAATGATAGTCCACGTGCGGTGGAAAACATCTGCATGCTGGAAAGCACCGTTGAAGATTGTCATCTCGGCAACGAAACCGCTGAGTCCTGGAAGTCCGAGATTGGCAAGTCCGGCAATGACATAACAGACAGCAAGGAACGGCATGATTTTCATCAATCCCGAAAGCTCACGTACGTCGCGTGTGTGGGTACGACCGTAGATCATACCGATGAGGGCAAAGAACAGGGCAGTCATTAATCCGTGGCTGAGCATTTGCAGGACAGCACCGGTACAAGCCGTTTGGTTCATCATCAGGATGGCGAAGAGCACGAGGCCGCAGTGAGATACGGAAGAGTAGGCGTTAATATACTTCAAGTCTGTCTGTACACAAGCCGAGAAGGCACCGTAGACAACGGAGATACCTGTCAGTATCAGGAATATCCAGCCGAGTTCCTGAGCAGCTTCAGGCATCAGATACATGGCGATACGGAAACAACCGTAACCACCAAGTTTCATCAGTACACCTGCATGGAGCATACTTACGGCAGTAGGCGCCGAAGCGTGGCCGTCGGGGCTCCATGTGTGGAACGGGAACAATGCACCGAGTACACCGAAACCGAGGAAGGTAAGCGGGAACCAAATGCGTTGCTGTTCGATAGGAATATTATGCAATTGGGCAATTTCCAGCAGGTTCATACTGGTGGCACCGGAACCGAAATAGATACCCAGAATACCAATAAGCAGGAATGCGGAACCACCCATCAACATCAGTGTCAGTTTCATGGCAGAGTATTCCTTACGTCCTGATCCCCATACACCGATAAGCAGGTACATCGGAATCAGTGCTACTTCATAGAACATGAACATGGTGAACAGGTCCGTAGAAATGAAGAAGCCGAACACACCCAGAGAGAGCAGGGTGAACCAAAGGAAATATTCTTTCGTCAATGGTTGCAGACGCCAGGAGGCGAAAGTACCGGTGAAGACTATGATGGCAGAGAGCAGCAGCATGGCTACTGAAATGCCGTCTACTCCCACGGAGTAGTGTATGTTGAGTGCCGGATACCAGGGTACATCCGCGCGGAAGAGCATTTCGGCTGTGTCTCCGGCGGCACGCGCTTGCAGATAAGCAATGGTTAGGCCTACGGCGGCCAACACTAATGCCGATGCACCTGTCACCATCACCGTGCGTATCTGCTTGATGTTGCGACTCAGCCAGAGACCAAGTAACATCAACAGGGGGATGAGAACAAAAATACTTAATATGTTCATTTTTATAATTACAAATTACGAATTACAAATTACGATTAACATTTCTCTACTATAGCAGCAATAACAATATCAATGCCAGCGTACCCAACAGGAATACGTAAGTGTACTGTTGAATTTGTCCACTTTGCAGACCGCGTATTTCATCACTGGTGGCATTGGCGCTCCAGGCAAGGAAGTCGAAGAAACCATCTACTACATGGCGGTCGAACCAAGCGATGGGGCGGGAGATGCAACCAAAGATTATCTTATGAGTTACGAACTGGTACACTTCATCGATATAGAAGCGATGATAGGCAGCTGTCCATAATCCGCGGAAACGACGGGCAAGGGCATTGGCAACGGGTTGCTTTGCCCGTGCGTACATGGCTGTGGCAATTGCGATGGAGATGACAGCTATAGCAATGCTGGTACCTGCCACCGCCCAGTCGAGATGAATCTCGTAAGCCGTACCGTTGGAAGAGATGAATTTACCGAAGGGGATGAAACCGGCTCCGATAGTAACAACAGCAAGAAACATCAGCGGGAAAGTCATAGTTAACGGACTTTCGTGGGGAGTATGTTCAGCATGAAGCTCTTTATTCTCTTTGCCCCAGAAGATGCCGTAATAGAGGCGGAACATATAAAATGCCGTCATTGCAGCAATCACTGTCATAATCCAGCCCATTACAGGACTGAACTGGAAGCATGCTGTCAGTATTTCATCTTTAGAGAAGAAACCGGAGAATGGAGGAATACCTGCAATGGCAAGACAAGCAATCAGGAACGTAATATGCGTCACAGGCATGTACTTGCGCAGTCCACCCATAGCGGACATTTCATTGCTGTGTACCGCATGGATAATGCTACCTGCGCCGAGGAAGAGTAATGCCTTGAACATAGCGTGCGTGAACAGGTGGAACATACCGGCCATATAGCCCAGACCGCCATGATGCGGATCAGCAGAAGTACAAACTCCCAGTGCCACCATCATAAAGCCGATCTGTGAGATAGTAGAGAATGCCAGCACACGCTTGATGTCACTTTGCACACAAGCTACCGAAGCAGCATAGAATGCAGTGAACGCTCCAACGTAAGCTACCAGATGCAGCACGTCGGGTGCATAACCGATGAACAGCGGGAACATTCGGGCCACAAGGTAAACTCCGGCTACCACCATGGTCGCTGCATGGATCAATGCGCTGACGGGTGTCGGGCCTTCCATTGCATCCGGCAGCCAGATGTGTAATGGGAACATGGCACTCTTTCCGGCACCACCGATGAACATCAGTCCCAAGGCCAGAGGTATCATTGCCGCACCACCTTTCAGCAATGCCATTTCACTGGGATGGAAGGTGTAAGTTCCGGCATAATAACCGTAAATAAGGATACCGATCAGGAAACCCAGGTCGGCAAAACGGGTAACAATGAACGCTTTCTTGCTTGCAGCAACAGCAGACGGTTTCGTATAGTAGAAACCGATGAGCAAGTAAGACGAAACACCCACCAATTCCCAGAACAGATACATCTGGAAGATATTGGTAGCCACCACCAGACCCAACATGGACATGGTAAAGAGGCTGAGGAATGCATAATAGCGTTGGAATCCGCGCTCACCCTTCATGTAGCCGAAAGAGTAGACATGTACCATCAACGATACGGTGGAGATGACGATAAGCATCATCACAGAAATGGGGTCGAGCAGGATACCCAGGTCAATGCTCAGCGTTGAAGTGAAGGGCAACCACGTCACATTATAAGGCATAAGTGTGGCGAAAGTGCCGTCCGCCAGACGCGGAGCGGAGAAATACTGCCAGGCAGTGGCGTAGCTCAATACGGCTACCACAGCCAATACCGTGGTACCGATGATGCCCGCCGTCCGGTGCGTCATCCATTTGCCGCCAATCCCCAATACAAGGAAGGAGAGGAGGGGAAGCAGGAGAATGAAGATTGTATATTCCATATTCTTTTCTTTTTTATTCTATTATTGATACTGTACTGATTCTACCATTTCAATTCGTCCAGCTTATTAACCTGGATACTTCGTATATTGCGGTAGATGTTGATCATAATCGCGATAGCTACTGCCGTTTCGGCGGCCGAGATGGCAATGGAGAACAGGGCAAAGAAATACCCTTCCATTCCGTCAGGGAAAAGGAAACGGTTGAACACTGCGAAGTTGATATCCGTAGCATTCAGTATCAACTCGATGCTGATAAGTATCGCCAGTGTGTTGCGGCGGGTGAAGAATCCGTAGATACCGGCGAAAAACATGATAGCCGAAACTATCAGATAATATTCCATGTGAATCATAATCAATTGTATTTAGCGTTTACGTGCAATCACCAACCCACCTACAATACACGCCAGCAACAGGATGCTGACTGCCTCGAAGGGAAGCAGATAACCGAATTTGTCACTACTCAGCATAGAGTGTCCGATAGTCTTGATGTTGATTTCCAGCGGTACAAGATCGGTAGTAACGAGGAATTTATGTTTCAACGTAATGAATACTACGATGATGGCACCACCTACGGTTGCACCTAGACCAGCCAACAGTTTGCTACGTTTTAACTTGGTAGTACGGTCTCCTTCGCCACTGGTCAGCAGGATGGAGAAGACGTAGAGTACGACAATACCGCCGGCATAAACCATGATTTGTACCGAGCCTAGAAATGTGTAGCCCAGCAGGAAGTAGATGCCTGCCGTGCCGAAAAGCGTGAACAGCAGATACGTTGCCGAGCGTACCATGTGGCGTGTAGTCACAGTGAGAATGGAACATACGCTGATGAACACTGCCAGAAAGTAGAATACTACGGTTTCAAGGGTTATTTCCATATTCTTGAATTACAAATTACTTAATTACAAATTACTTTGTTGCTTCACTTTGGGGAGCAGCGGGTTTCTTTTTCTCTTCTACGTGACTGCCCGGATGGTTCAACGTCTTCACCAGCTTTGTACGGTCGAACACCGCATGCTCAAAGTCTGTAGCAAACGTAATCGCATCGTGTGGACAAGCTGTGACACAAAGTTGGCAGAACATGCACGAACCGAGGTCGTATTCATACTTTGCCAATATCTTCTTTTTTTTGCCGTCCTCAGTCTCTATCATTTCACTTGTTACCTTGATGGTATCGTTGGGACATGCTATCTGGCACAGCCCGCACGCTATACAATGGTGTTCATTCCGGTCATTGTGCGGCATGGTCAGCGTACCGCGGAAACGGTCGAACATCTCCAGTGTCGCACGATTCTCCGGGTATTGCTCTGTCACTTTCCGGCGGCAGAAGACGGTCATGGTAGTTTTCATACCCGTCAGCAAAGAACCGATGCCGTGCATCAGTCCGCCAAAATAACTGTATGTTTTCATAATCTAAAAGTGCAGTTTAAATACAACAATCAGTACCATCAGAATGAGGTTTACCATCGAGATAGGTACCAGATACTTCCATTCCAATGCCAGGATCTGGTCGATACGCAAGCGGGGGAATGTCCATTTAATCCACATCAGCAGGAATACTACGAAGAATGCCTTGCCGAAGAACCAGATGAAGCCCGGAATATAATCCATTATGGCGTTGAAGCCATCCAGTCCTACAATATGAAGCGGCATCCAGCCGCCCAGGAAGATGGTGGCAGCCACGCTGGCTACGATAAACAGGTTCAGATATTCGGCCAGATAGAAGAAACCGAAGTGCATACCGCTATATTCGGTGTGGTATCCTGCCGTCAGTTCGCTTTCTGCTTCCGGCAAGTCGAACGGCCCACGGTTACACTCTGCATTTCCGGCTATCAGGTAGATAACGAAAGCGATCACTGCCGGAATGTGTCCTTTGAAGATGAACCATCCGTCAGCCTGTCCTTCTACAATTTCAGAGAACTGCATCGTACCCATCAGCACTACCATAGTTAATATACTCAGTCCTACAGACAACTCGTACGAGATAATCTGTGCTCCGCTTCGCATGGCTCCGATCAATGAAAATTTGTTGTTGGATCCCCAACCGGCCAGCAGAATACCTAATACACCTATACTGGATGCTGCCAGCAGGAAGAATACACCTACATTGAAATTCAGCACTTCCATACCTTTATTAATAGGGAGGCAGGCAAATGTCAGAAATGAAGCTATGATCACCATGAACGGTGCCAGGTTGTAGAGGAAGCGGTCGGCAGCTTTCGGAGTGAAGATTTCTTTGGTCAGCATCTTCAACACGTCGCAGATGACCTGAATGCTACCCCATTTACCTACACGGTTCGGACCGAGACGACACTGGAAGAAAGCACATATCTTGCGCTCCATGTAAATCAGAATGATGGCGAGTACGGCATACATCAGAATGATGCACACGCCTATCACTACACATTCGAGGAATATCGCCAGACCTTCCGGCATCAGGGAAGTCAGCGTCTGGTGTATCCAGTTGGTTACTATACTAAAGTCAAACATCTTGTAATTTACAATTTACAATTTACAATTTACGAGGCACTTTACAATGGCAATGCATCAACCGACTACTCATGCGCAGCTAAATTGTACATTGTACATTGTAAATTGTACCTTCCTTTACCTATCAATATCTGGCACTACGTAATCCAGCGTTCCTCCGATTGCAATCAGGTCGGCAATCTTTGCTCCGCGGCAAATGGTATCTACGGTGCTTACCAGCGGTAATCCCGTGGAACGGAAATGCAGACGGTACGGAGTCTTGTCGCCATGGCTTTCCAGGAAGACGCCGAACTCACCACGGCTACCTTCTACGGCAGTATAATACTGTCCTTCGGGTACACGGATGATGGGTTTCATCTTTTCCTGATATGGGCCTTCGGGGATGTTATCAATGAGTTGTTCAAGGATATTCATGCTTTCCATGATTTCGTCCATACGAACCATGTAGCGTGCCCAGGAGTCGCCTTCGGTATAAACGATTTCTTTGAAGTCCACTTTGTCGTATACTCCGTAGGGATGGCGTTTACGGACATCGCAAGCCCAGCCGCTGGCACGTCCTGTACCACCTGTAGCTCCGAAAGCGATGGCATCTTCACGGCTCAGTACTCCTACGCCTTTCAGACGTTGCTGGGCGATGATATTGCCGGTGAACACCTCATGATATTCGTGGATGATGCCACGCAGGTAGGGGATAAACTCTTTCACTCGTTTCTGGAAGTTGGGATGCAGATCGGCCTGCACACCACCGATAGTGTTGTAGTTCATAATAAGGCGTCCGCCGCAAGTTTCCTCGAAGATGTCGAGTATCTTCTCGCGGTCGCGGAAACCATAGAAGAACGCGGTCAAAGCACCAAGGTCCATTGCGAGACAAGAGTAGAACAGCAAGTGAGAGTCTATGCGCTGCAATTCGTCCATGATGGTACGGATATACTTCACACGGTCGCTTACTTCAATGCCCATAGCCTGCTCGATGCATGCACAAAGGGCGTGGCGGTTCTGATGTGCGCCCAGATAATCCAGACGGTCAGTCAGTGCCAATGTCTGCGGGTAGGTGAGACTTTCGCACATCTTCTCGATGCCCCGGTGGATGTAGCCGCAGTTGGCATCTATCTTCTCGATGGTTTCACCTTCCAGTGATACACGGAAACGCATTACACCGTGCGTGGCAGGGTGTTGCGGACCGATGTTCACAACATATTCTTCGTCTCCGAAGAGTACCAGTTCTTTATTCTTTATTGTACCATCCGGGTTAAGTGCCAGTTCGGTAGTGGTATCAATGGTTTCTTCATTGTCCATACGTAGCGGATTGTCCTTTTCCGGATCATTGTCCTTACGCATAGGGTATCCTACCCAGTCGTTACGCAGGTAGAGGCGGCGCATGTCGGGATGTCCAATGAAGATGATGCCGTAGAAATCGTATACTTCACGCTCCAGGAAATCTGCTGCTTTCCAGATGTCACTGACACTGGGTAACTCGGCATTCTCGCGGTCCAAGGTAGCGGTACGTACGACTAAACGTTCTCCGGTAGTGGTGGATTCCAGATGATAAACCACTCCTAAACCACGCGGTGTATCCGGCGTATCCTTGTCGGTTGTTTCTCCCCAGTCCATACCGGTCAGGCATTCCAGAAAGTCCATCTGCTGCTCTTGGCGCAGGCGGAGCATTTCGGCATGCAAGTCCGTAGGTTTTATAAATCGTATATTATCCATATTTTGATTATGTTTCGTTATTGTAGCTCATCACTCGTCACTATCCGGTTTCGGTTCCTTCCGGTTCACTCCGCCGAAGAATTTCTCTATCTTCACTTTACGCTGCAACTGCATCATGCCGTAGTAGAACGCTTCCGGACGAGGGGGGCATCCCGGGATGTACACATCCACCGGCAGAATCTTATCTACTCCATTCACTACGTGATAGGATTTCTTGAACGGTCCGCCGCTAACGGCGCATCCACCCACGGCAACCACGTATTTCGGGTCCGGCATCTGGTCGTATAGGCGTTTCAGTACAGGCGCCATCTTATTTGTGATAGTTCCGCACACCATAATCATATCTGCCTGGCGCGGACTGGCACGGGCTACTTCAAATCCGAAACGCGCCATGTCATAGCGCGCGGCACCCAGTGCCATGAACTCGATACCGCAACAGCTTGTTGCAAACGTAAGCGGCCACAGCGAATTGCTGCGTCCCCAGTTGATGAAATCGTCCAATACGCCGAGGGCGACATTGGCACCTCCGGCATTAAGTTCGCGAACGAGTTTCTCCAACGTTTCATTATCCGTAAATTCTTCATACGGGATAGACTTTATTTTAGGCTTTTTTATTCTTTCCATTCCAATGCTCCTTTCCGCCATGCGTAGGCAAGTCCTAATACCAGGATAAGTAAGAAAAATAAGATACTAAGCAATCCCGCTATTCCCAGGTCGCGGGCAATGACTGCCCATGGAAACAGAAATACCGTCTCCACGTCGAACATCAGAAACAGGATGGCAAACAGATAGTAACCCACCCGGAACTGCATCCATGATTTACCACGGGTAGGAATACCGCACTCGTACGCTTCCATCTTCTGTGGATTGTACGAACGGGGTGATATCGCCTTAGACAACGCGATAACAATACCCACGAAAGCAATTGCCGTCAGCAAGACGACTACTAACAAAGTAAAGTTCATAAATCTAATTAACTTTTAGATGTATATAATAGGATAGTTGGTCGAAGGTAGCAATACCTCTGAATTGCCTTCGACGGACCTTGGCAAGCCTGTAGAACTTGCCTGACTTAGTTTATCAAATAATTATCTTTCTCAGCCCGAATACATAATAGGAGAGCGGGTCGGGCACAGGGTAGAAAGCGGGATGCAACAACGGATTGCTAGTCGGCGAATCGGCCAGCCAGTACATCCGGAAGTAATTCAGTAAAATGAAAAAACTCTTGTTGCCAGGCACCTGTGTACTGTCCACATTGTCCATATATAAGGGCATGGACGAGAAATGATTATATATATTACGAATGTTTTGCTGATGTGAGGTAGGAGCTTGAGAAAGGAAACAACGCTCGCTATCGTTACTTATCAAAGTGCACGATATACCCGCCGCCTGAGCTGCACCGTCGTACAATAATACGCCGAGTAGGATAATCATAAAGTATTTTATGCACTGTTTCATTCAACTACTTTTTCATTCGGCTGCAAATGTATAACAAATATTGGCTATTTTGTTATATAGAGATGGCAAATAAGTTTCTTTTTAGCACTTTTTTGCCTTATATCAACTTCTTCTCCAGAATTCCGGAGTGAAAAGTAATAATACGGTAAATAATTCCAGGCGTCCCAGCAACATAAGGAAAGCCATTAACCACTTCGCCACATCGGGTAGTGCATTCCATGAGAAGGCGGGACCGGTTTCTCCTAGCCCGGGACCCATGTTGCCGATACTAGATACGACACACCCCACGGATTCTACAAAACCAATACCCATTCCCATCATAATCAATACGCTGATGATAATGATTACTGCATATATAAAGCAGAAAGCCAGTACTGTAGATTGTATGGAGGGGGAAATCACCTGCTTGTTGATACGTACCGGAAGTATTGCGTTAGGGTGGAGGATATGTTTAAATTCATTGCGGGCCACTTTGCCGAGGATTACCATACGGATACATTTAAGACCACCCGTTGTGCTTCCTGCACAGGCACCCATCAGCATGACGATGGTCAGCAAACCCCACGTCACGGCGGGCCACAACATATAGTCGTCCGTGGCGAATCCGGTGGAAGTGTGCAGTGAAATCACCTGAAACAGTGACTTGCGGAATGCATCTTCCATGCCTATGGGGTTGGAATAATAAAGTATCACTGCGATCAGGCCGGTAAATAATACTACCGACCAGAAATACCACTTTAACTCAGCATCGTGGATAACTTTCTTGAACTTTCGGTTGACAAAGAACAGCAGTAACGTGAAGTTGATACCGGATATGAACATGAAGATGGATATTACATATTCAATATAGGGTGATTGATAGTAAGCTACACTGGCTTGCTTGGTGGAGAATCCACCTGTGCCTGTAGTAGCAAAGGCATGGCAGACACTGTCGAACCAGTCCATCCCCCCCAGCATCAGCAGGGCGACAAGGATACAGGTGATACCAGCATAAATGCTCCAGATCCATTTGGCTGTGATACCGATGCGCGGATGCACTTTGTCATGTGTAGGTCCGCTGGCTTCGGCAGCAAACACTTGTAAACCGCTGACACCGAATATCGGAAGAATGGCGATGGTGAACATGATAATACCCAAGCCGCCTATCCATTGTGTCATGCTGCGCCAAAAAAGCAGACCGTGGGGGAGTGCTTCGATGTCATCCAATATTGTAGCGCCTGTGCTGCTAAAGCCGGACATCGTTTCAAAGAAGGCGTTGGTAATGCTGGGTATATATCCACTGATGTAGAACGGTAGCATACCGAAAAGCGAGAAGGCTACCCAGGCAAAGCTGACGAGTACATATCCGTCCCTGCGTGTCAGTTGGCGGTCACCGCCTTTGCCCATGGCAGCCAGGAGTAGTCCGGCGCCTGCCGTAATACCTGCTGATACCCAGAAATCTACCAACGCTTCATCCTGGTAATAGAATGAAACGCCCGAGCAAAGCAATAGCATCACCGTCTCCAGCAATAGGAGGATGCCGATAATCCGTATAACTGTCTTGAAATTAATCATATCATATGAATGAAGAATGTTCTTTTTTTAGTTCTTCATTTAATTAAAGTACTTCTCAATCTTCTTAATCATCATGCTTAGGCAGAATACAACTACGTGATCGCCCGGCAGAATTTGTGTATTACCTGTCACTACGACTCCTTCGCCCTGTCGGATCAATCCGCCGATAGTGGTTCCCTTCGGCAGCCCGAGGTCCTTAACCTGGTGTTTGGTAATTTTAGAGTCGGCTTTCACGGTGAACTCTGCAACGTCGGCATTGGCAAAGGTCAGGCATTTTACGTTACTGACGTCAGCATCCAGCATCATCTGATAGATGTGGCTGGCGGTAATCATCTTCTTATTGATTACCGTACCGATGTCGAGGCTCTCTGCCATACCTATATAATCTATATTTTCTACTTCCGCCACTGTCTTGCTGACGCCCATACGTTTGGCGGCAAGGCAGGAAAGAATGTTTGTTTCCGAGTTTTCCGTCAAGGCTACGAAGGCTTCTGTGTTCTTCAGACCTTCTTCGATAAGCAGATCCATATCGCGTCCGTCCCCGTTGATAATCATAACCTTATCATCAAGAAGCTCTGTCAGGCGGTTGCAACGGTTTAAGTCATTGTCTATGATCTTCACCTGCATATAGTCGGGTACATATTGGGCGGTTCGCACGGCAATACGGCTTCCACCCATGATCATTACGTTGCGTACGTCGGCATAATCTTCCTTTCCGGCTATCTTACGTATATAAGGTACATACTTGCGGGTAGTGGTGAAGTAAACGATGTCATGCAGTTTGATTACATCGTCACCGCGCGGAATCAGTGTTTCGTTGCAGCGTTTGATGGCTACTACGTGATAGGGCTTGTCTGTTTCGGCAAGCTGGTGCAGAGGAATATCCAGTATTTCTGCTTTTTCACGCATCTTGGTACCGATAAGTATCAGCGATCCGCCACAGAATTCCCACCATTGGCGCACCCAACTCATACGTATGGAAGATACGATTTCTTTAGCGGCAAGCATTTCAGGGTAAATCAATGAGTCAACACCCAGTTTCTTGAAAAATTCCTTGTTCTTAGGCAGGAGATACTCGTAATTGTCAATACGGGCAACGGTCTTTTTTGCACCGAGGTTGGTGGCCAGCATACATGCGGTCATGTTACGGCTCTCATCGGGAGTGACGGCTATAAACAGGTCAGCATCTCTAGCCCCCACTTCTTTCAATCCCTGAATGGAGGTAGGCGATGCCGTGACCGTCATTAAATCGAAGTTGGAACTAAGCGTGCTCAACCTCTCTTCATTGTCGTCCATCAATATGATGTCCTGCTTCTCGCGAGACAACAATTTTGCCAAGTGTGTGCCTACTGCGCCGGCACCGGCAATAATAATTTTCATTGCTCTTTATTACTCTTATCCTTGTTTTGTTCTAATCTCAGAACCTCTTTTGCATTCAGCGGAGAAATAACAGCTTGTCCGGTCTCTTCTTCCAATCTTATTCTGGCATCGCGAGCGATACTTCCTCCGCGGCGGGCAACATCAACATGTTCGTTGAAGCTTTCCGGATTATTGGTTTCTGAAATCTCTTTAGTAGAGAGTTCAGCCAGCATATTCAACACTAATTCTTTATTAGTCATATTATCCCGGAGGTTCTCTTTTTTCAAGCCTTTGAAACGTTTGTACTCTTTGGTGGTCTTATCTGCCCAAGTTTGGTAGATAATGTCTGTTAAGGTAGCAAATTGGGCGCCTTCCTCCAGGCCGCAACGTTTCCACTCGTCGGTTAGTTCTTTGCGTATCTCGATACTTTTCAGGCGTTGATTTATCCAGTTGTCTGAATATCCCAATGCTTTGTATTCCATCATGGAACGTTGAATCGTGAGTTCCGGGTCCTGCATTTCATCCAGCCGCTCTTTGGCAGTTTGGGCCATCCAGAGCTTGAAGGGTTCAGCTTTGGGGGAGGGAATGGATTGAATGAGGCGAAACATTTGCTCAGTAGTGGCAACGTCTGTGAAACGCATCTTACCGTCTGCTGACAGCATTTTTAACTGGTGACAGTTTGTCACCGTTTCATTTCCTTCCTCTTTTAATCGCTGTTTAAGCTTATTCCAATATTTCCTACCGTCAACACTTTCGGTAAGAATGCTTACTACATCTACTATTGAGAAATACCATTCCTCCGTCTCGTCATCCCAAGCCGTACGTACTTTTTTCTCCTCAAATATCTTTATTGCTTCTTTCTTTGTCATGACAATTTATGTTTATGGCCTCTAAGATTCCTTCCTCATCCATGCCACACAGATGATACAATTCCTGTATCGTGCCATGTTCTACAAACTTGTCCGGTACTCCTATGCGGTGTACGTGTGGTGTATATTCGTTGTCCGACATAAATTCCAGGATGGCAGTCCCCATGCCGCCTTTCCGTATGCCGTCTTCAATGGTGATGATGCGGGAAAATGAGCGTCCTATTTCGTGGAGCATCTCCTCGTCCAGTGGTTTGAGGAAACGCAGGTCGTAATGTGCTATTGAGATGTTTTTTTCTTTTTCCGCCCGTTCGATGGCCTTTGCGGCAATGTTCCCTATCGGGCCGAGGGTAACGACTGCCATATCTTTACCGTCCTTCAGCTTGCGTCCTTTGCCAACCGGGATTTCTTCCAACGAGCATTTCCAATCCTTGAGCACACCGCGCCCACGGGGGTAGCGGATAACGAACGGACCTTTGTCCGGCAGCTGTGCCGTGTACATGAGGTGGCGCAACTCGTGCTCGTTCATGGGCGAGGAAATTGTCAGGTTGGGGATAGGGCGGAAGTAGGCCAGGTCGAACACGCCGTGGTGGGTCGGTCCGTCTTCTCCTACCAGCCCGGCACGATCCAGGCAGAGCACAACGGGAAGTTTGAGTATGGCGATATCATGAATGACATTGTCGTAAGCACGTTGCATGAATGACGAATAGATGTTGCAGAAAGGTTGCATCCCTTCTTTGGCCATACCACCTGAGAAAGTGGCTGCATGTCCTTCGGCAATGCCTACGTCAAAAGCACGGTCGGGCATTGCCTGCATCAGCATATTCATGGAACACCCTGTAGGCATGGCGGGAGTGACGCCGACGATGCGTGGATTCTTTTCGGCAAGTTCCACCAAGGTTTCGCCGAAAACGTCCTGATACAGCGGTGGCAGGTTGTGTGTATCCGCTGTAAAGCGTTCACCTGTTTCGGGATCGAACTTTCCCGGTGCATGCCAAATGCCCGGAGCCTTCTCGGCAGGTTCGAAGCCTTTCCCCTTAATGGTATGCAGGTGCAGGATTTTCGGTCCCTTCATATCTTTGATATCCCGCAGGATACGTGCGATGTTTTTCACATCGTGTCCGTTGATGGGGCCGAAGTAGCGGATATTCATTCCTTCGAAGATATTCTGTTGTTGGGCAGCTATTGATTTCAGGCTGTTTCCAAAGCGGATAAGTGCTTTACGGCGATCTTCGTTGAGAATGCCCACTTTGAACAGCATCTTGGATACTTTGAAGCGGAGCTGGTTGTATCGGTTTGAGGTGGTCAGGTTGAAGAGATATTGCTTCATGCCGCCTACACTGCGGTCTATCGCCATCTCGTTATCGTTCAGAATGATAAGCAGGTTGTTGGAACTTGCTGAGGCATTGTTCAATCCTTCGAATGCCAGTCCGCCGCTCATGCTGCCATCGCCAATTACGGCAACCACATGGCGGTCTTTTTCTCCTTTTTCTTCTGCCGCTACCGCCATGCCGAGAGCCGCTGAAATGGAGTTCGAAGCATGTCCGCAAGTGAAAGTGTCATAATCGCTTTCATCGGGAGAAGGGAAAGGGCGGATCCCTTTGAATTTCCGGTTTGTGGAGAATGTTTCCCGACGTCCGGTCAGTATCTTATGGCCATACGCCTGATGGCCTACGTCCCACACGATGCGGTCGTAAGGAGTATTGAACACGTAATGCAAGGCGACGGTCAGTTCTACCGTCCCCAAACTGGCTGCAAAGTGTCCCGGGTTGCACGAAACTTCTTTAATAATGTCCTGCCGCAATTCTTTGCAAATTTCCGGAAGCTGATCAACGTTCAGTTTACGCAGATCTTCGGGATCAGAAATAGAATTTAGCAAGTTATATGTTGTTGGTTCTGTCTTCATCTCTGTTCTGAGGATTACAAATTGCAAAATTAGTAAAAGAAAACGGAAGGTATTCCCTTTTTTTGGGAAAAATATGAATCCTTGCCGCTTTAACATTAGTTCTTCTCCTTTTTTATCTTAATATTTCAAGAACTCTTCTCCTTTGGATTGTTCCGTCAGAATAGATTCACTACATTTGTCCCCTCAAAAACAGAATATCATGGAAGACTGCTTTAATTATGATTCGGTGCCTTTAAATTACCTCCACTGTCTTAACCCTGATTGTGAGCGAAGTGAAAGTTGCCTGCGCCATCTTGTTACGTTGCATGTGCCGCAAAGTGTGAAGAGCATTGTAACGGTGAATCCTGCCAATTATCCTATGGATGCCGGTCAGTGTCCTTACTTCCGAAGCACTGTGAAACTTCGTTATGCCTGGGGCATCAGTACCCTCTTTGATAACATCCCCTATAAGAAAGCGTTGCTGTTGAAAGGGATGATTCGTACTCTCTTTCCAAAACCCACTTATTACCGTATCCTGCACAAGGAACGTGGACTCTCACCGGCAGAACAGGCGGAAATTGCCGGGCTTTTTGCACAAGCGTGCATTACGGAAACTCCTGCATTCGATAGTTATACCGAAGAATATGACTGGGACGGATATCATGTTCCAAAAGCCGTAAATTCCCTCTAAGCTGTTGCCTGATAGGATGATGGGTGTGCCACTCGATTCAGTCGTAGTGAAACACTCGTTCAGTCGTAGTGGGAAGTACCTTCAGTCGTAGTGGGAGGTGCCTTCAGTCGTAGTGGGAAATACTTTCACTCGTAGTGGGAAAGATATTCTGTTATAGTGCCGGTATTGTTTCCCTTACTTTTATTTGCCCCTTTAAAACAAATTGATTAGTTTTGTTGCTGTAATGTATAACTTCGTTTTCGTATGGAAAACATCATATATTGACTTTTGCATTAAAAAAATGCATAAGTGTATGTTGAAGGCAACATTAGAACTTATTTATATAAATAAATATGGAAAAGGATATCTTTTTTAATGTAGCGGACATCGTGAAGCGTGCCAAGCGTGTATTGAACTTCAAAACAGATGCTGATCTGGCTGCCTACCTGGGTGTGTCGCGTTCTACACTTAGTAACTGGATTGCACGAAACAGCACCGACTTCCCGTTATTGCTGAGCAAGATGAAGGATGTGGATTATAACTGGTTGCTGTTAGGGAAGGGAACCCCTGTAAGTCATTTACAAAGTTGTTATAACGAACTGGCGACAGGTAATGTTGAGATAATACACAATCCCAAAACGCCGGATGCGATGAAAGACCGCAGTGTAGTGCTGTACGACATTACTGCTGCCGCTAATCTGCGTACATTGCTTGCCAATAAGCACCAGTTTGTGATGGGAAGAATACAAATACCTAGTATTCCCGTATGCGACGGTGCCCTTTATATTAGTGGGGACAGTATGTATCCCATCCTGAAATCGGGAGATATTGTAGGTTTCAAGGAAATGAACAGCTTCAGCAATGTCATTTATGGTGAAATGTATCTAGTCTCATTCGATATTGATGGCGATGAGTATCTGGCAGTGAAGTATGTGAACCGTTCGGAGCAGGAGGGTTGCATTAAACTTGTGAGTTATAATCCGCACCATGAACCGATGGATGTTCCCTTTGCTTCCATTCAGGCAATGGCTATCGTGAAATTCTCTATCCGGAAGAATATGATGATGTAAACGTATGAACTTTTCTACCCCTGTTGAATTACCTTCCGATCTGCCCCGTTTTACTCAGGCGGACGAACTTCTGTTGATGGGTTCCTGCTTTGCCACCAACATCGGTGCACTGCTTGCGGATGCCAGATTTCGTCCGGATGTCAATCCATTTGGGGTTCTTTATAATCCTTTGTCTGTTTCAACAGCTTTGCGTGAGTTGGTGACGGGCAGACTGTATAAAGAAGAAGACCTGTTTTTCTTTCGTGAGTGCTGGCATAGCCCGATGCATCATGGTGATTTTTCTTCTCCCTTTGCAGAAGAAGTGTTGCAGCGTATTAATATCCGTCTGCAAACAGCGCACGAACGTATCCACCATTTGAACTGCCTGATGTTGACTTTTGGTACAGCATGGGTGTACGAACAGAAATCCACGGGACATGTGGTTGCTAATTGTCATAAACAACCGGAGTCTGTCTTTACCCGTCGCCGGCTCAGTGTGCAGGAGATTGTATCGGATTATACCTCTCTCTTCTCCGGTTTGATTGCTCGGAATCCGAAGTTGAAAGTGATTCTTACGGTCAGCCCCATCCGCCACGTACGCGACGGGATGCACGCTAATCAATTGAGTAAAGCTACACTTCTGCTTGCCATCGATCAGTTACAGACTTCTTTTCCCGGACATGTCTTTTATTTTCCGGCTTATGAACTTTTACTCGATGAGCTTCGTGACTATCGTTTTTATGCCGATGATATGGTGCATCCATCTCCCTTGGCGGTACGCTATGTATGGGAGAAGTTCGTGCAGACCTGTCTCTCTGAGGACGCGTTAGAGATTATGCAGGAAAGTGAAAATATCAATAAAGCGCTATCTCATAAGCCCTTCCATCCGGAGTCAGACGAGTATAAGCGTTTTTTAGGACAAATTGTGTTAAAAATCGACCGACTTAACAAAAAATACCCGTACTTAGATTTCAAAAAAGAGAAAGATATATGTCATATACGATTGAAACAATAGCCGAACGCATCAGTGCACGACGTGTGGGGGACACGCCGGCAACCATAGATTGGTTACTTACCGATAGCCGTTCCTTGAGTTTCCCCGAAGAAACCTTATTTTTTGCCTTAACTACCAAGCGCAATGATGGCGCACGCTATATTCCTGACTTGTATTCACGCGGTGTTCGCAATTTTGTAGTCAGCAAAGAAGCTTATAAATGGGTGGAAAGCGGACAACTGGCAATGAGTAATTCGGATATGTTAGCTGTTAATTTCCTTGTGGTCGCCAATCCGTTGAAGGCTTTGCAGAAGTTGGCGGAACAACACCGTGAACAGTTTCAGATACCGGTTATCGGCATAACGGGCAGTAACGGAAAGACGATTGTAAAGGAATGGCTTCATCAATTGCTCAGCCCTGAACGGGTGATTGTTCGTTCACCACGCAGCTATAATTCGCAGATCGGCGTGCCGCTGTCCGTTTGGCAGATGAACGAGCAGTCCGAACTCGCTATTTTCGAAGCTGGAATTTCGGAGATGGGAGAGATGCGTGCCTTGCAGAATATTATCAAACCTACCATTGGCATACTGACCAACATCGGCGGAGCTCATCAGGAGAACTTCTTCTCTTTGCAAGAGAAGTGCATGGAAAAACTGTCGCTCTTCAAGAACTGCGATGTGGTGATCTATAATGGTGATGATGAGTTTATCAGTAATTGTGTGGCGAAGTCTATGCTCAGTGCCCGTGAAATAGCATGGAGCCGGAAAGATATGGAGCGTCCCCTGTTTATAAGCAAGGTGGAGAAAAAGGAGGATTGTACCGTCATTTCTTATCGTTATCTGGAGATGGATAATACCTTTATACTGCCTTTTATTGACGATGCTTCCATTGAGAACTCGCTTAACTGCCTGGCTGCCTGTCTTTATCTGATGCTTCCTGCCGAGAAGATTACGGAACGTATGGCGACACTGGAACCGGTGGCTATGCGTCTGGAAGTGAAGGAAGGTAAAAATGGTTGCCTGCTGATAAATGATAGCTATAACAGTGATCTCGCTTCACTGGACATTGCACTCGATTTTCTTTACCGTCGTTCGCAGAGTAACGGACTGAAGCGGACTCTTATCCTCTCGGATATACTGGAAACCGGACAGAATGCGCCGACGCTTTACCGGAAAGTATCGCAGCTTGCCGGTAGTCGCGGCATTGAGCGTATCATCGGAGTAGGCAGTGAGATATCTTCGTGTGCCGCACGCTTTGACATCGAGAAGGCTTTCTATCCTAATACAGAAGCCCTGTTGCGCGCTATTTCCCGTGGAGAACTGCGGTTGGAGAATGAGATTATATTGATAAAAGGTGCCCGTCAGTTCGGTTTTGATGCTTTGACGGAAGAACTGGAGAAAAAGGTACACGAGACCATTCTTGAGGTGAATCTTGGAGCCATGATAGCTAATCTGAACTATTACCGCAGTCGGCTGCGTCCGGATACGAAGATGGTGTGCATGGTGAAAGCATCAGCCTATGGAGCCGGTTCGTATGAGATTGCCAAGACATTGCAGGAACATCATGTCGATTTCCTGGCTGTGGCTGTGGCTGATGAAGGTTCCGAACTCCGCAAAGCGGGTATTACGGCAAGCATCATCATTATGAATCCGGAGATGACCGCGTTCAAGACCATGTTCGACTATAAACTGGAACCAGAAGTGTATAGCTTCCACCTGCTGGATGCACTGATTAAAGAGGCGGAGAAGGAGGGAATCACTAATTTCCCGATTCATATAAAACTGGATACGGGTATGCATCGCCTGGGCTTTGCTGTCAAAGATATGCCGCGATTGATTGAACGGCTGAAAGGACAGAATGCAGTGATTGCCCGTTCGGTATTCTCGCATTTTGTGGGTAGTGATGCGGCACAGTTCGATGCGTTTACACGTGGACAGATTGAAATGTTTGAAGCGGCATCCATGCAGTTGCAGGAAGCATTTCCGCATAAGATACTCCGGCACATCTGCAATTCGGCCGGTATTGAGCGCTTCCCGGGTGCACAGTTCGACATGGTACGGTTGGGTATCGGTTTGTATGGTGTCAGTCCCATTGATAACAGCATTATCAATAATGTGAGCACACTGAAAACTACCATCCTGCAAATACGTGATGTACCCCAGGAAGACACAGTAGGCTATAGCCGCAAAGGGCATCTGACACGTAATTCACGGATTGCCGCATTGCCTATCGGATATGCCGACGGGTTGAACCGTCATCTTGGCAACGGCCACGCCTATTGCTTGGTGAATGGCCAGCGTGCGCCCTATGTGGGTAACATCTGTATGGACGTTTGCATGATTGACGTTACGGACATTGATTGTAAGGAAGGGGATGCCGTAGAGATTTTCGGCGATCATCTGCCTATTACGGTACTTTCCGATATTCTTGAAACCATTCCTTACGAGGTGCTGACAAGTATTTCTACACGGGTGAAAAGAATCTATTATCAGGATTAATCGTCCGTTCGTGAGCTGTATATGCTTCCCGGTTATTCGGCTTGACACAGAAAGTTTTCGTTTTAATCTGTGTAAATCTGTGTAATCTGTGGTGAAACTATTATATTTGCAACAAATTTAAAAGACTACGGATATGACAAACTTACTTTTATTAGGCTTTCTGCCCAGCGGTTCCGAATGGGTTATCATCGCCCTGTTAATACTGTTGTTGTTTGGTGGTAAGAAAATCCCCGAACTGATGAAAGGACTCGGTAAAGGTGTGAAGAGCTTCAAAGATGGTGTGAATGAAGCAAAAGAAGAAATAAACAAGGCAAAGGATGATATAGAAGAGCCGGCTTCAAAAAATAAATGAGTTACATAAGCTACGAACTACAAGCTACAAAGCTACAAGTGGTTGCGCGATTATGCCGCATGACACTCGTAGCTTGTAACTCGTAGCTACTTACTACTATGGCAGATAAGGAATTAACCTTTTGGGATCATTTGGACGAACTGCGTCGTGTATTGTTTCGGGTACTCGGTGTATGGTTTGTATTGGCTGTCGGTTATTTTATTGCGATGCCGTGGCTGTTTGATAACGTAGTGTTAGCTCCCTGTCACAATGATTTCGTTTTCTACGACGTGCTGCGCTATGTGGGAAAAGTTTTCGATCTCCATGATGATTTCTTCACACAGGATTTCCACGTTAAACTAATCAATATTAATCTGGCTGCCCCGTTCTTTATTCACATGTCCACTGCATTCTGGATGTCGGTGGTGACGGCTACGCCTTATATTTTTTTTGAAATCTGGCGGTTTATCAGTCCTGCGCTCTATGCTAATGAGCGGCGTGGCGTGAAGAAAGCCCTGTGCATTGGTACGGTGATGTTCTTCCTCGGTGTACTTCTGGGCTATTTTATGGTCTATCCGCTGACGCTGCGTTTTCTTTCCACCTATCAATTGAGCGCGGCTATTGAGAACCAGATTTCTTTGAATTCCTACATAGATAACTTCATGATGCTGGTGCTCTGCATGGGACTGGCTTTCGAATTGCCGCTAGTGACGTGGCTGCTTTCGCTCTTGGGACTGGTACATAAATCTTTCCTGCGCAAATACCGCCGTCATGCACTGGTGCTTATCGTGATTATTTCAGCTATCATTACGCCGACTGGCGACCCCTTCACCCTGACTGTGGTTTCCGTTCCGCTTTATCTGCTCTATGAGTTGAGTATCCTGATGATTAAGGATAAAAAGACCGACGCGGACGAGACTGATGAAGAGAAGGAGGAATAATGAAAGAAGAAGCACGGGAATACTACCATTTCTTGCTTACTGTCTGCCAAGATGAAAATATTCCGCTGGTAACAGTTTATCGTCAGCTTCGTGAATTTCTGGAACGCCTTTGCCGTACGCAGATGCCGGACGGTAGCCTGCAAATGACGGACCTTTCCGCTCGTGTCAGTTTTGTGGCCTCAAAAGTGGGGCTCTCCGTAGTGGAACAAAACCGCTTGCACACCTTCCGACTGACTTCCAATGCCGTACTGAATCGGCAATCCGAACCTTCACGCGAGAATCTGTTGCGTGACATCAAGACATTGACCTTCTTTGTGAAACGGTTGACGGGTGAGGATATCCCTGCTGAACTATATCATCAGCTTCCCCGTGCAGATGCCACTTATATTGTTGCTCCGCCTGCAAAAGAACGGATACGCCGGATGCGTGTCTGTTTCCAGTATGCTGACGACACTTTTCTATATGTATTGCCTGTAGATACCGTTGCCGATGAACCGCTGAGGGTACGCTACAATGTATCTCAGGTGAATGAGGAATTTGCCGAGACTTGCAAACTGCTGTGGCGTCATGCGCAGGTTAACCTGCTGGATGTAGCTGTAGATGAGGCTGGTATACTGACGCCTTCCTTTATTATACTGGAACCGGACTATCTGTTGGATATCAGCTCGTTGGCAGAGTGCTTTAAAGATTACGGGCATCATCCTGCCAATTATTTGCTGGCACGCCTGCAATCTCCTGACAATACGCGTCCGCTGTTGCTTGGAAACATCGCCAATCTTTTTCTGGATGAGTGGATCTATGCCAAGGAGGAACCGGACTATCTGACTTGTATGAAGAAAGCGTTCCGTACCTATTCCATTGATTTGGCCGCGTGTGCTGATTTGTTGGATAAAGAAAAGGAAAAGGAATTCTTCGCTGATTGTAAACGGCACTTCGACCATATTCGACAAACGGTGACGGAGACTTTCCGTGCTCCCGGTTATGAACTGGATAAGACGGATGCCGTACTGGAACCTACCTATATCTGTGAAGCTCTGGGATTGCAAGGTCGCCTGGACTATATGCAGCGCGATATGTCTTCCTTCATAGAAATGAAGTCGGGCAAAGCTGACGAATATTCTATCCGGGGCAAGGTGGAGCCGAAGGAGAATAATAAGGTACAGATGTTGTTGTATCAGGCGGTATTGGAATATTCCATGGGGATGGATCACCGCAAAGTAAAAGCTTATCTGCTCTATACCCGCTATCCGTTGTTATATCCCGCTCGTCCGTCGTGGGCGATGGTGCGCCGTGTAATGGATGTGCGCAACCGGATTGTGGCGAATGAATACGGTATGCAATTACGTAATAGTCCGCACTATACGGCAGAGCGGCTGAAGGATATTCATCCGGATACATTGAATGAGCGCCACCTGAACAATACATTGTGGAAACGCTATCTTTACCCTGCCATCGATGCCGTGATGCAGCGTCTTCGGGCGCTTACACCGTTGGAACAATGCTATTTCTATACACTCTATAATTTTATTACGAAGGAACTATACACTTCAAAATCGGGAGATATTGATTATGAAGGGCGTACAGGTGCTGCCGCCTTGTGGCTTTCTACGCTTGAAGAAAAGTGTGAAGCGGGAGAGATATTATACGATCTGACAATCACAGAGAATCATGCGGCGGATCTGCATAAAGCATACCTTGTGTTGGCACGGGCTAAGCAGCGGTCGGCGCAGACATTGCCGAATTTCCGTGAAGGTGACTCCATCGTTCTCTATCAACGTAATAATGATACGGACAACGTAACCAATAAAATGGTATTCAAAGGAAATATAGAGCGAATCACCGACCGGGATATCCGTATCCGGCTTCGTGCTTCGCAACAAAATACTTCCGTGCTTCCTCCCGACAGTCGTTATGCCATCGAGCATGATTATATGGATACTTCTTTCCGCAGTATGTATCTGGGACTTTCTGCCTTTCTTTCTGCCAACAAGGATCGCCGGGACCTGTTGCTATTCCAGCGACAGCCGGAGTTTGACGTTTCTTTCGATCCTCGCATTGCAGTTGCTCCGGATGATTTCTCCCGTATCACCCTGAAAGCCCAGGCTGCTAAAGATTATTTTCTTTTGGTAGGTCCTCCGGGCACCGGAAAGACTTCCCGTGCTCTACGCGGTATGGTGGAAGCCTTCTATCGTGAGGGGAAGCAGATATTATTGCTCTCGTACACTAATCGTGCAGTGGATGAAATCTGCAAAACCCTCTCTGCCATTACGCCTGAGATTGATTTCATCCGTATAGGGAGTGAACTTTCCTGCGATATACCTTTCCGTTCATATCTGATAGAGAATGTGCTGGAATCCTGCTCTTCACGTCGTGAGGTGCATGCCTGCATAGAGCGTTGCCGTGTTTTTGTGGGCACTGTCTCCACATTCTCCTCCAAAACGGAATTGTTCCGTCTGAAAACTTTCGATGTGGCTATTGTGGATGAGGCTACTCAGATACTGGAACCACAACTGCTGGGGCTTCTTTGTGCGCGTAATGTGGCGGGTGGAAATGCTATTGGTAAGTTTATTCTCATTGGTGATCATAAACAATTGCCCGCCGTCGTGCTTCAATCCGAATCCCAATCTGAAGTCTGCGAGGACTGCCTGCATAGCATCGGTTTGCATAATTTGAAAGATTCCCTTTTTGAACGCCTCTACCGGAATTCTGCCGATACCACTCATCACTTATCACTCATAACTAACCGCTCCTACGACATGCTTTGTCGCCAGGGACGTATGAATGTGGAAGTGGCTCGTTTTCCTAATCATGCCTTTTATGGTGGACTACTGGAACCTGTCGGTTTGCAACACCAGCAAGGGGAACTGACACTTGCTCCGGGGTTGGAAAATGATGAATTTGCAGATATACTGGTGCGTCGTGTGGTTTTTCTTGCCTCAGTGCCGGAGGTCGCTTCGCAATCGGCAAAGATTAATCATTTTGAAGCGCAGCTCGTAGCCAGACTGGCAGCTGCTATCTATCGGCAATATGACGGTACTTCCGGTTTTCGTCCTGCCCTGACTTTGGGGATTATCACTCCCTATCGTAGTCAGATAGCTCTTATTAAAAGTGAAATAGCTGCTTTGGGCATTCCGTGTTTAAACGATATCCTGGTAGATACCGTAGAGCGCTTCCAGGGGAGTGAGCGCGATGTGATTATTTATTCCTTCTGTGTGAACCGTACTTATCAATTGAAATTCCTTGCCAATCTTACGGAAGAGGGTGGGGTATGGATTGACCGGAAATTGAATGTGGCTCTCACCCGTGCCCGTAAGCAATTGTTTATGACAGGTGTACCCCATCTGTTAAGGCAAAATCCTATCTATGCGGACTTGTTGGATAGTATTTTCTAAAATGGAAGGAACTATGACTTTCAGGAGGATAATCCGAGTCTCATTTAGCAAATCTTAAACGTTCCTCTTTTCTTTATATCTTTTATTAGTATTTTTGAATGTAATAAACCCTTATCTTTGTCGAACGTTTTTTTCATAGAGATTTAGATTTAAGGTTAGAAGAATTGTGGAAGTCGTGAGACTTCCCTTTTTTTCATCTTAAAGTTTTGCGCTCCTGTATCTCTCATGGACCGTTTGAAGGTAAATTTGCTAAAGTATACTGAGGTTCATGTTTTTCACGGGAGAGTGCAGAAGAGAGTCGCTTCGTGAGAAGGGGCTTTTTTTGTGCCGGTACTTTTCTGTCTTTTATATATATCAAAAAAGGTGCTCACTGCTGAGCACCTTTTTTATTATCTATATATACTATTCCAGTATTATTCCAATACAATAGGTTTATACTTCGGGACCAGAGCCTTCATTACAACCCAACCAATCAGGTAAGCTACTGCGCATACACAGAAGATGATGAAGTATCCCGCAGGTTTACCGGAGAAGCCCATAAATTCCATGGCAGGGCGTACGAACTGTGCACCTTGTTCCAGTAAATCATGAGTCATTTCCACTTCTTTTCCATCTACCATTGTACTTCCTGATGAATATACGAACAAGTTACCTGCTACTTTCTGAAGAATCATTGAACCGAAACCACCGGCCATACCACCGATACCAGTGATACTTGCAATGGCTGCTCTCGGGAACATGTCACTTACGGTAGAGAAAATGTTGGCAGACCAAGACTGGTGAGCTGCACCACCGATACCGATCATGATAACCGGTAACCACGGAGAGATAGTACCCAGAGGCTGTGCCAGCAATACTACCAGCGGGAAGAATGCAAATATCAACATGGCACGCATACGTGCTGCATACGGATTCAAACCGGTTCTGTTGATAATGATAGTAGGCAGTTTACCACCATAAATAGAAAGCATCGTGATGGCATACAGAGTAAAGATCAATGCGATACCCAATCCTTCGGAAGTCTTGATACCGAATTGCGTATTCAGATAAGAAGGAGTCCAGAACAGGAAGAACCACCAAACACCATCGGTCATAAATTTACCGAAAGCAAATGCCCAAGTCTGTTTGTAGCTGAAGCATTGCCAGAATTTCATCTTCTTCTCGTCTTTTTCTTCTACGACAGGAGCAGCACCTTCTTCGTGCTTGTCTTGCTCAATGTAATCAAGCTCAGCCTTATTTACGTGCTTGCTTTCAGAAGGTTTAGAGTACATGAATACCCAGAAGCCCATCCAGATAAATCCAAGACCACCAATTACGATGAAAGCCATTTCCCAACCCCATGCTTTAGCCAGCAAAGGAATTGTCAACGGAGCAACCAGAGCACCGATAGAAGCACCGGCATTAAAGATTGAAGTAGCATACGCGCGGTCTTTCTTAGGGAAATACTCGGCAGTTACTTTGATAGCGGCAGGGAAGTTACCAGCCTCACCAAGTGCCAGTACACAACGGGCTGCCAGGAAGCAGTACATACTAATAGTAGCAATGGTTACTACTACATCACCTGTGGCACCCATTAATTCGGCTGCACTATGCAGACCTACGAAATGCTCGGTTACGATACCACAAAGAGCGTGGAGACAAGCACCTGCCGACCATACACCGATAGCCCAAAGGAAACCTTTCTTTGTACCCATCCAGTCGATAAAGCGACCGGCGAACAACATGCAGACTGCATAAACAATAGAGAAAACAGAAGTGATTGTTCCGTAGTGTGATTCATCCCAATGGAATTCGGGTTTGATAAATTCATCCCACGTCAATGACAGCACCTGGCGGTCAAGGTAGTTTACTGTTGTCGCAAAAAATAGCATGGCGCAGATGGTCCACCTGTAGTTGGTCATCTTTCCCACTGCATTTTGATTTAAACTCATGATACGTTGATTTAAAATTATTAATTCTTATTTCTGGGGCCAAAAATACACATTATTTGATGTATATCAATACTTTTTTCGTCTAATTTCCTGCAATTTTTGTTCGAAATGCAAATAAATGGCAAAAAAACTCGTTATCGTGCACGAAAACACTCGTTCTCGCACACGAAATACTAAGTTTATAGAAGGTGAAAATAAATAATGCACCTTTTCAGTCGAAAAGTACACAACGCTTTAGGTGAGAACCGCTATCTTTGTCACATTACTTAATATAATCTATATACCTAAAAACAAGAACAGAATGATGAACAATCTGCTTTGTAAAACTTTTGTGATGGGAGCGCTGATTTGCTCCACTCAGTTGTCTGCTCAGAAAGTAAGCGATAAGCAACCGTGGTCGGTACGTATGGTAGAATCGGAGATGATTCGTTGCCCGGAATCCTGGCAACTGGATTTCCAGCCGAAACTGAAATGGGATTATTGTCATGGGCTGGAATTACAAGCCATGCTGGATGTGTATGATACGTATGGAGATCAGAAGATGTTTGACTATGCACTAGCTTATGCGGACACCATGATACACAAGGACGGAAGTATTGAGACCTATAAACTGAATGAATACAATATCGACCGCTTGAATTCAGGTAAATTCCTGTTCCGCATCTACGAACAGACGAAAGATGAAAAATATAAGAAGGCTATTGATTTGTTGCGTAGTCAGCTTGACACCCATCCGCGTAATGAGGACGGCGGTTTCTGGCATAAGAAAGTATATCCGAACCAGATGTGGTTGGATGGTCTTTATATGGGGGCACCTTTCTATGCTGAATATGCTTTCCGCAATAATCGTGTACAGGATTATAAAGATATTGTGAACCAATTTATTACAGTGGCACGCCATACGTATGATCCGAAGAATGGACTTTATCGCCATGCCTGTGATGTCAGTCGTAAGGAACGTTGGGCAGATCCCGTTACCGGACAGTCACAACATAGCTGGGGACGTGCGATGGGATGGTATGCAATGGCATTTGTAGATGCACTGGACTTTATTCCGAAACATGAGGCAGGACGTGATTCCATGCTCGTTATCCTTAATAATATTGCCGCACAGGTGAAGCGCATACAAGATCCGAAGACCGGATTATGGTATCAGGTGCTGGATAAGAGTGGTGAGAAAGGAAATTATGTAGAGTCTTCCTGTTCTACTATGTTTGTCTATGCTTTGTTCAAAGCTGTTCGTAAGGGATATATTGATAAATCATATCTGAAAGTGGCTCTCAAAGGATACCAAGGTATTCTTGATAACTTCATAGAAGTAGATAAAGACGGTGTGGTGACTATTACCAGAGCCTGTGCAGTTGCCGGCCTGGGTGGCAAAAACTACCGTATGGGAGATTACACCTATTATATAAATGAAACAATCCGCAGCAACGACCCCAAGGCAGTAGGTCCGTTTATCATGGCAAGTCTGGAATGGGAGCGTTTGCAACAAGTAAAGGAAATCGTTAATCAGAAATAAGACAATGAAACGGCTAACTTATTATTTATGTGGCATACTTCTTCTCCTGGTGGGGATCATGCCGCTATCGGCACAGTCTCAATATAAAGATACGCTTGTGGTTGCCCGTGATGGTTCGGGAGACTATCGCACGTTGACGGAAGCTATGGAAGGCATTCGTGCTTTTATGGATTACAAGGTTACAGTGCTGATAAAGAATGGAACATATAAGGAGAAAGCGATAATTCCTTCTTGGGTGCAAAATGTGGATTTCATCGGTGAAAGTGTGGAAAATACGATTATCACGTATGATGACCATGCCAACATTAATAAGATGGGTACTTTCCGTACCTATACTGTAAAAGTGCAGGGAAACAATATTACCTTCAAAAACCTCACCATAGAAAATAATGCTGCCAGACTGGGACAAGCGGTTGCTCTTCACACGGAGGGGGATAAATTGGTATTTATCAACTGCCGTTTGCTGGGAAATCAGGATACCATTTATACAGGTGCCGCAGGTACACGCCTTTATTTCGTAGATTGCTACATTGAAGGAACTACCGACTTTATTTTCGGTCCTTCTACCGCTTTGTTTGAGAACTGCGAAATCCGTAGCAAAACAAATTCATACGTGACGGCAGCTTCTACGCCCGAAGACATTGCGGTGGGCTATGTTTTTAAAAATTGCAAACTGACGGCCAATCCGGGTGTGGACAAGGTTTATCTGGGGCGTCCCTGGCGTCCGTATGCTGCCACCGTATTTATCAATTGTGAAATGGGTAAGCATATTCGTCCCGAAGGATGGCATAACTGGGGAAAAGAGGAAAATGAGAAGACAGCCCGCTATGCTGAGTACAATAGTACAGGAGAAGGTGCTGCGGCAGCCGGTCGGGTAAAATGGGCGAAACAGCTGACCAAGAAAGAAGCAGCCCAATACGATGATCTGAATTACATCTATCGGATGTGTAGTGACTGGAAACCTGAAAATTAATAACTTAGCTTCCTGTCTACAAAGAGCCAACTTCCTGCTTACAAGGAGTTAACTCCTTGTCGACAGGAAGTTAACTTTTTGTTGGCAAGAAGTTAACTCCTTGCAGACAAGGTATTAGCGCTTTAGAAAATCCGCTCTCATGGGGCTGAAACAATCTATCAGAATACCTGCTTCCAGGCATACGCACCCGTGTTCCGCATCCGGTTCAATGTAGACGCCGTCTCCGGTTTCTACAATTTGTTTTTCACCGTTCACGGTAAACTCAAATTTACCGCTTGCCACATAGGTGGTTTGTGTATGGTAGTGGGTGTGTGGTGTACCGATGGCACCTTGCTCGAATTTTACTTTAACCAGCATCACTTGCCCGTCGTAGCCCATTATTTGGCGTACTACTCCTTCGCCTGCCGGTTCCCATGCGATTTCTTTTTCAAGAATGAAAGTGTTACTTCTTGTCTTTTTCATTTTGTTGCCAGATTAGTTGTTTTGCCGGCAAATATACGATTAATATTAATTTTTCTACCGATTGCGACTTTTTTTACACTTCAGATCCTTTGTTTTTGGGTAATATTGCACCGGAAAATAATAATACTATTTATATTTTGATGAATTATGAAACACAAGTTGACATTATTGCTGGGGTTGTTTTTCCTGCTCTCGGCTTTCAAGGCTGACAAGCCTGTGATTACGATTTTCATGATTGGAGACTCCACTATGGCCAATAAGTCATTGACAGGTGGAAACCCCGAACGTGGCTGGGGACAGATGTTGCCCGGCTATCTTTCCGAGGAAATCCGTGTAGACAATCATGCTGTGAATGGACGTAGTTCCAAGAGTTTTATTGACGAGGGACGGTGGGAAAAGGTAATCTCACAGGTGAAGAAAGGGGACTATGTATTTATTCAGTTCGGACATAACGATGAGAAGTCCGATCCGAAACGGTATACGGCTCCGGGAAGTACTTTTGATGAGAACCTGAGACGTTTTGTAAACGAAACCCGTGCCAAAGGTGGTATTCCTGTTTTGTTTAACTCCATTGTACGCCGTAATTTTGGTACGGCAAATGGGAATGCAGTGGCTCAGGCTATCAGTCAGGATGATATACAGAAAGGAGTGAATCCGGATGCAAAGCGGGAGGCTTCGGAGCAACCTGCTGTTACTGAAGGTGACAAGCTAATTGATACACACGGTGCTTATCTGGATTCTCCGCAGAATGTAGCGAAAGAATTGGGTGTGGCTTTTGTGGATATGAATAAGATTACGCATGACCTTGTAGAGGGCATGGGGCCGGTAGACTCCCGAAAATTATTTATGTGGGTACCTGCCAATCAGGTTGCCGCGATGCCGAAGGGACGTGAAGATAACACTCATCTGAATGTTTATGGCGGGCGTGTTGTGGCTGGTTTGGCCATGGATGCCATTGCCAAGGAAGTACCGGAACTGGCTAAGTATGTTCGACACTATGATTTTGTAGTGGCGCAGGATGGTAGCGGAGATTTCTTTACCGTGCAGGAGGCTATTAATGCTGTTCCTGATTTCCGCAAGAATATCCGTACTACGATATTGGTGCGTAAAGGCGTGTATAAGGAGAAGATTGTGATACCGGAAAGTAAGATCAATATTTCTCTGATAGGTCAGGACGGGGCAGTGCTTTCGTATGATGATTATGCGCAGAAGAAAAACTGCTTTGGCGAAGAAAAAGGGACCTCCGGTTCGTCTTCCTGCTATATTTATGCTCCTGATTTTTATGCTGAGAATATTACGTTTGAGAACTCTTCCGGTCCGGTAGGGCAGGCAGTGGCCTGTTTCGTAAGTGCCGATCGTGCTTATTTCAAGAATTGCCGTTTCCTTGGTTCTCAGGATACACTTTATACGTATGGGAAAAATTGCCGTCAGTACTATGAAGATTGCTATATAGAAGGTACGGTCGACTTTATATTCGGCTGGTCTACGGCTGTCTTCAATCGTTGCCATATCCATAGTAAGAGCGGTGGGTATGTTACTGCACCTTCTACGGATCAGGGACAGAAGTATGGTTACGTATTTTATGATTGTCGCCTGACTGCGGATGACGGTGTACGGGATGTCGCTCTTTCACGTCCCTGGCGTCCGTATGCGCAGGCTGTGTTTATCCGTTGTAATCTGGGCAAACATATCTCTCCTGCCGGCTGGAATAACTGGGGAAATAAAGAAGCGGAAAAGACAGCTTTCTATGCAGAATATGAAAGCACGGGTGAGGGTGCTAACCCCAAAGCGCGTGTTCCTTATTCTCATCAATTGAAGAATCTCAAAGGGTATGAGATGGAAACCGTACTTGCCGGAGATGACGGATGGAATCCGGTGAAAAATGGGGATGAACTGCTAAGCATAAAGCGCTGATTGATATTTGGATTTGATAAATAAACTTATAACAATTAGAACACAATGATGAAAAAGAATTTGTTTGTATTACTGCTCGCTCTGATACTTCCGCTTTTGTTTGTATGTGCGGAGAATTACCCGTATCGGAGTGATGTGCTTTGGGTTACCGTGCCCAATCATGCTGACTGGATTTATAAGACCGGAGAAAAGGCTACGGTTGAAGTTCAGTTCTATAAATATGGTGTTCCGCAGGATGGAGTAACTGTATCTTATGAAATAGGCGGTGATATGATGCCGGCAGAAACTTCCGGTTCGGTTACGTTGAAGCAGGGAAAAGCGGTTATTCCTGTGGGAACCATGAAAGAACCCGGCTTTCGCGACTGCCGCTTGACAGCCACTGTGGATGGAAAAAGTTATAAGCATCATGTAAAGCTGGGTTTCTCACCGGAGAAGATTAAGCCTTATACGCAGATGCCGAAGGACTTTAAAGAGTTCTGGGAAAACAATAAAGCGGAGGCTGCCAAGTATCCGTTGACTTATACGAAGGAATTGGCAAAGGAATATTGTACCGACAAGGTGGATTGCTATCTTATTAAGCTGATGTTGAACAGTCGCGGACAGAGTATTTACGGCTACTTGTTCTATCCGAAGAATGCAACAAAAGGTTCTTGTCCGGTAGTTCTTTGCCCTCCGGGTGCCGGAATTAAAACAATCAAGGAGCCTTTACGTCACAAATATTATGCAGAACAAGGCTGTATTCGTTTTGAGATTGAGATACACGGATTGAATCCTACCTTGACAGAGGAGGCATTCAAGGAAATCAGCAACGCTTTTAACGGTAGAGAGAATGGCTATCTGAATAATGGACTTGATAACCGTGACAACTATTATATGAAACGAGTGTATCTGGGTTGTGTGCGTAGCATCGACCTCCTGACTTCCTTACCCGAATGGGATGGTAAGAATGTAATTGTCCAGGGCGGTAGCCAGGGAGGAGCTTTAGCTTTGATTACGACCGGTTTGGATCCTCGTGTAACAGCTTGTGTAGCCAATCACCCCGCTTTGAGTGATATGGCAGGGTATAAAGCAGGGCGTGCCGGAGGATATCCCCACTTTTTCCGTACCGAAGGGATGGATACGCCGGAGAAGTTAAAAACTATGGCATATTATGATGTAGTGAACTTTGCCCGTCTGATAAAGGTTCCTACTTATATTACCTGGGGATATAATGACGATGTGTGTCCGCCGACCACCAGCTATGCTGTTTATAATACGCTGGATTGTCCGAAGGAAGCATTGATCACCCCGATTAATGAGCACTGGACTTCCAATGATACGGAATACGGACAGTTACAGTGGATATTGAAGCATCTGAAATAAATAAAATCTATCTTATTTCTCATCCCCCCGGATCTCTCTTCAATGAAAAGAGTGAATCCGGGGGGATTTTTTGTGATTTTACTGTGAGAAAATCCCCCTATCCCTTTGTCTGCGGTGTTTTGAGTGGTATAGAGCGATTTTTCCACCGATTCAAGCATATTTTTCACCTGAGAGAGATAGATTATCTGCTATTTTGCAAGTGCAAGGCAGACATAAATGCTTTGTAGTGAATTCAGAATTTGTTTAATCAATAAATCATTTACTTATGAATTACAGGAAAAAGGTCGTGTTAATGCTCGGGGTTTTGTCCTACCTCAATTTGGGAACTTTTTCTCAAGCTGCTCCCCTGACAGTGGATCATACTTCAGTAGCCGGTGTGCAGCAAGCCTCCAATGACAAGAAGACAATTAAGATTTCCGGTTCGGTCAGAGATGCGGCCGGTGAATCTATTATTGGTGCTACCATTTTAGAGAAAGGAACTTCAAACGGTGTCGTTTCCGATATGGACGGTAACTTTTCTATGACTGTGGCTGCTAATGGGATATTACACATCTCATATATAGGTTATGTAGACCAGGACATAGCGGTTGCAGGTAAGAGTCTTTTCAATATTCAGTTGCTTGAAGATACGGAAATGTTAGATGAAGTGGTTGTTATCGGTTACGGTACGGTGAAACGTCGTGACCTGACGGGAGCCATAGCTTCGGTAAAAGGAGATGAAGTTGCTGCCAATCCTGTATCCAACGTTGCACAGGCCTTGCAGGGACGTCTGCCGGGTGTGAACGTAGTGTCGCAGGACGGTCGTCCGGGAGCTACAATCTCGGTACGTGTCCGCGGAGGAGGGTCTATAACCCAGTCCAATGATCCGCTCTATGTAGTCGATGGATTTCCGGTAAGCAATATTGGCGATATACCGGCTTCGGAAATAGAATCTATCGATGTGTTGAAAGATGCGTCATCTACGGCTATTTACGGTGCACGCGGTGCAAACGGTGTAATCCTGGTTACCACTAAGAGTGCCAAGGAAGGTCAGATTAAGGTAAGCTATGATGGTTATGTACAGGTCAAAAATGTATCGAAGACGCTTGAGACGCTTTCGGCTCAGGAGTATATCCTTCATAACTGGAGCTATGCCGCATCCAGAGGAACTGCTAACCAGGATGCTGTTGAGAAATACTTCGGTCTGGGAAGTAAGTATGGCAACCACTATGCCGACTATGCCAATGTGAAAGCCCATGACTATACGGATGATGTACTGCGTACCGCACTGTCTCATAACCACAGTGTGAATGTTTCGGGCGGTACAGATAAAACGAAAGTGATATTTACACTCGGTTACGTTAATGATGAAGGAATCAAGATCAATTCGGACTACAACCGTCTGAATGCTTCTTTCAAGATTCGGCAGAAACTTGCCAAGACACTGGACCTGGATGTTGATTTCCGTTATACGGAGTCAAATCTGAATGGACGTGAGAATGTAACGAACGGTAAAGGTTCTAATGTGTCGGGAGCTTATCGCTATCGTCCCATTGACAATCCGTTGGGTGGTGTCTCTTATTCGGAAGTTGCCTCAGGCTTCAGTTTCGGTGTGGCTAATATCGACGACAAGCACAATCCGGTAGAATTGATCAATGATATCACGAATAAATCCTATTCCCGTTCATTGAGAGGATCGGCAGCTTTGTCATGGGAGATCATCAAGGGGCTTGTGGCCCGCAGTGAATTATCACTTACCCGCAGTTCATCGAAGAGTACTTATTATGAGAACGGATATACAAACGGAGATAAGCGTGCCACCCTTAACCGGGGCATGGGAGATGGATTGCGTTCGGTGAGCACTTTGAATTATAACTTCAATATCGGCAAGAACAATGTATTCTCGGCATTGCTGGGTAATGAAGTCCTGAAGTCGGATTCCGAATCGTCGCAAATCACGGGCCGTGGCTATCCTTCTACATTTGATTATGACACCACGATGGGATTGATCCATACGGCAACCACCTCTTTCTCTGCAACCAATTCTTATAGCGTGCCTGCCCGTACGGTTTCCTTTTTTGGACGTTTGAGTTACACTTTCATGGACCGTTATCTGTTCACCGGTACGTTCCGTGCCGATGGCTCTTCTAAGTTTGCGCCGGATAATCGTTGGGGATACTTTCCCGCAGGTGCTTTCGCATGGCGCCTTTCGGAAGAACCTTTCATGAACGGCACAAAAGATTGGCTTTCCAATCTGAAGCTTCGTTTGTCCTATGGTACTTCGGGCAGTGACAATATTAGTTCCAATCTGTGGCGTGAAACTTTAAGGGGGATAAAACACTCTGTATGTAATGGATGAGTGGGAATGATCAACGTGAAATGCCGATGAATAAAGGGATAGAGGCGAATTTGGAAGGTTGGACGTTATTAAATCATTTCGTAATATTTGCCTATATTGGTGGCTAAGTCAAAGGGGATTTTATGAGTATTTAAACAGTAAAGACAATATTGGAATAACATTAGGGCTGAATAGACGCTTTTTGAGGCGCAATTCAGCCCTTTTACTGTGTGGACTGATCGAGCTACTCTTGGCTACTACGAATGAGATGAGACTGCCGTATAATAGCTCTTTGGGTTGCTTTAACGCCACCATCGGTGAGACCGGCATGGAGCAGAGAACTTTGTTTGATGCCTATTTGGTCGCTATTTAGGACGGCATAAATGGCACTGATGCTGCCGAAATAATAGTCTTTCTTCTCAAAAATGAGATGTACATGGATTACTTTAGTCATATTATCACTATTTAGAAGTTTCTTTTGCAAAAATATTCCAAATAATTATTATATAGAAGTATTTAGGCTAAAAATGTATACTGTTTAAAGCGTTTAAATAGACTTTTTGTTGGGATGATCCGAAATTAGTGAATGGAGAAATCTTTGTTGGTGATAAACGAAGTGAGGAAGTGTTAAATAATGGAATGGACTTACCAATGGACTTACCTAAATGGACTTACGATAATGTACATATCGTTTACTTTGGCTTAAAATGGACTTACGATTTCACCTTAAAAAAAAGAGTGTTTTAGGTATGATGTTTCTTTTGAAGTGGTGTTTTTATGGTGTTTTAATAAATATTTATAGGGGGATAGTATAGTAGTTTTTTTATGTGTTAGGATTGTAATGCTTGTATAAGTGGTTGATTTGTAGTATATATTAGCGGGATAAGTGGTATTTTTGTGCAATAAACGTGTGCGCGGCGCATAATATAGCAGGGTGGAGCAGCCGGTTAGCTCGCAAGGGGCATAGCCTTGAGGTCACAAGTTCGAGTCTTGTTCCTGCCACAAATTATTTGAAGTGTTGGTAACACGTTCCCGCTGATCAGGGCTCCGACTGAGGGATAAAACGTGCGGAGGATTGAGGTTTATTGATTGATTGTTGATGGAAACGCTCCCGGTGATTGTGTCGGGAGCATTATTAAAATCATGCGTTATGAAAGGGATAATTCGAACAATATTAGATGACCATCGTGATGTAGCTATGTTAAGGCATGCTATAAGTACATTCGCATGTTTATTATATCTAAAAGATGGTACAATGACGGTTTCGTTTGATGACCCTCTACTAGATGATATCATTCGCAAGATTGAGGAATTAAAAATGAAAGCGAGCGAAAATGCAAGTGAAAAGTCTATCGTTTAACTAAACCTATTAAGCCAGCAGTACCTCCAATTATTGATATGTAAGTATTTACACTATCCCATAATTCTCTATTAGAGTCTTTTGTAAAGTAGAAATAGACAGCAGATACTATAATTAGAGTAATCCATATCCATTTGTAGCTACGATGTTTTTCTGCTGGTTGCTGGTTTGTAGACTGACTTACGGCTTGCAAATATGCCAGCATAGCTTGTTCATCCTCTACTTTTTTTAGTTCCTTCTTCACTATTGCAGTATATCCACCTGATAAAATAAAGGCACGCCCTTGAGCGAGTAGCATTATTGCCTTTTCATTTCCCATTCCTCCCAAAATCTTGATATATCCTTCATTCTGCAATACTTCCAGGTAAGCACATATCGTGTAAAGCTCGCTTTTGCTTGCGGTTTTAATAACAGTTGTTGCATTGTCGGGTGGAAACTTCTTTAATATATCGTCAAAAATCTGAGCTTGCTCTAATGTCATTGGACTTATTGTTTTTAATCGTTGCTTAAAAGAACTTACGGATACTCCCTAAAACAGCATAGACACGGCGAATCATCTCAACGGGAATCTCCTGCTCGCAGAACTCTGGGGATTTGTTGGCAGGAATGAGACGTACAAAACCCTTCTGTTCGCCTGGACGGATTCGTTTTACTGTACGATAGTCGTCTGTGATTATACCATATATTTCACCGGCTGGGAGATATTCTATAGGTGACTGCACCTCTTTTAGTGCAATGACATCGCCGTTGCTTATCTCGGGTTCCATAGAGTGCCCTGTGAGGTTACACCACATCACTCCCGGTTTATTATATGGCGGGTAGTTTATATAATAGTCTGGTAGTTGTGTCTGGTCATTGAATACAAATTCAAAGCCACCTATGAAATCTACATTATAATAAGGAGCGCCTTTGTATTCTTGGTTGATACTGAGGATTGGTTTGGGGGGTGGCATATCATCAGTACGGAGCATAGAACCTTCACCAGTAAGAAGCCATTCGGATGATAAACCTACACATTTTGTATATATTAATTCGGAATCGAAAGTGTTGCGGGTACCCCATGCACTAATTGTTTGTGCTGAAACCCCCAATAATGTGGCAAATTTGGCTTTGTTGCCACTGGTATAATGTGCAATCATAGCATCTAACATTCTCTTTTTATCCATATACTGTGTGTTAAAATCTACATAATGTATATATTATCTTGCAAAACATTTTGTTTATATCTACAAAATGTATAGTTTTGCGCCATCTTAAAGAATTAAGATAGCCCTCAAAGATATGAATTACTAATAATTAATCAAAGAAAGATATGGCAAAAAAGGAAAAGTACATCAAGTTGGACAAGGAGAAAGTCAAAGAGATTGCCGAAATCAAAGGCGTATCTGTAGTGACTGTATATGCCGCACTGAAGTTCCAAACACAGACCCCGTTAGCAATGCTGATACGTGCATGGGCGTTGAATCATGGCGGCAAGTTGTTTGAGGAAGCGGAAAATCCGTATGAGAAAGTAGTAACACTTTAATATAATAATGTATGAATCCAACAATTAATCAGCAGGCTACCGGCTTGCAAGTTTTTAGTAATCCAGAAATAAGTGCAAGAATTCGCACTACAAGTGCAAGAGGTGAAATTTGGTTTATTGCTCAAGACATTTGCAATATTCTACAAGATGCTTAATCGGAATTTTATCGGCTATGAAATACAAGAGAAATACATTGAAATAGCTAAATGGAGGCTAATGCAAGTTGATTTGGAATTAACATTCAAAGCATAAAAACAATATGGATAGGAAATTGACAGAAAACGAAGTGGCTTTCTTGCTGGATTTGCGGGAGCTGATGGAAAAGCACAATGCTCTGCTGAGTGCCGAGAATGATGCGGTGTGCATAGATATTGACTATGATGAGGATGATCAGGAACCGATTGTGCTACCTCACAAGATCAATGCATTCTGTGACCTTGATGAACTGATTTTAAAGAACTCTTAAAACTCGAATAAGATGAAAACATTCAGAAAATTTCAGAAGGCATCTGTCGTCGTAGGCATGGTCTACGGGCTTTGGCTAGGTTGTAATGTGGACGCGACGGATAAAGATAGCATCAGCGGGATGGTGATCGTGGCACTGTCGGTGATTGTAGCATTATCACTGTTGATCCCGGATGCGAAGCAGGAAGAGAGTCTGTAGTAAGGTGGTTTCCGCTCCGGTTCGATGCCGGGGCCTGCACAAGTTGAATAAGTAAAGTTTCTGATTATGGAAATGTTTGGAAAGACACTGTGTGTGACACGTAATGAGTTGGTTCTTGGCGGAATTGTCAGTCCGGCTACTTATGACAAATATGTCAACAATGGGAAATTTATTGTTGCAAGACGTGGATGTAGAAGCCGGGAAGCATTGATTATTTATGAGAAATTACCGGAACCGATTCGCAATAACTATGATACCAAGAATCCCAAAGCTAAAGAACAAATCAAAAAACATCAAGTAATGCCCATGGACAGTCGATTAAAAAGCGACAGCAAAGCTGTTGATTTCTATAAGAGATATACTCCGAAGATTTCTTTGGACCGCCAGGCGGAATATACCTTGAATGCCAAGGTTCTGAACGCTATGATGTCACTTGAGGTGAGCATGCGCGATTCGCAAGGTAAGTGCGGTTTTCAGGACAATAAGATGATACGTGAACAGGTTGTTGCCCTGTGCGAAAGCCTGCGTGAACGTTATCAACACACGCTTCCGAAGGCTCGCTTGATGGAAAAGTATGCCGCTTATAAGAAG
>OKSL01000054.1_pt1 | contig 101256 bp, 95 predicted proteins | sample 1606251 | NCBI WGS metagenome assembly OKSL01 (sample SAMEA3879543, study PRJEB24766) | human gut metagenome | biome: human-associated habitat; feature: feces | place: USA | collected 1985/1987 | reverse complement strand
AAGATGCCATTCAACCAACATGGTAAGATATAGGGGCATAATGCCCCTGTAAAATCACAGCTCAATACAAGCCCCGCCATCAATCCTATACCATAGTTTTTTCTTTCCAACAACAGTTGGAAAGAAAAAAGTTACTTGGGTGGAGGATAGATTTATACGGATAAATATGCCGGCAGATGATGGTGGGGCATATGTACCCGTTGGATCAGCAGAATTATTGTACCAACCATAGCCACTTATATTACCATCATAATTACCTACAACATTTACCCCTGACGCTGGCAATGAAGTCTGGAGCAATGCACCTGCATTTTTTAATAAAGCACTTGGGAGAATCTTAATACTATTACCTCCACTTAACCCTCGCACAAAATCCAGACTGTCAACTGACGGTAGATTTCCTTCTTGCATGATTTCCATATCTTATACTTTTAACGGGCAATATAACTCACAGTTTTTTACTCAACTGACTATTGTGTTTTTGCTGGGTAATTTTCCTGTATAAAGAATGCCCGTTAAAAGTAGCAAGCATGGAAAAGATTATAACTAAGGATTACAATAATGGTTTGGAAACCAAAGATAGTCTAAGTAAAGTGAAAGCTGTTGATGGTGCTGGTAATGATATACTTGTCAATCCTGGGATTGTAGTACAATCTGGAGGATGCGGTAGAAATGCTCCGAATGATAGGGTATCGCAAAACAAATGGTACAGAATTGCTTTAGGACGCTACGGGAATGTTCCTCACGCTGTGCTCTTAATGATAGGCAACTATTATAATAGTGAGGCTCCAAATTCTCAGTTGCTATATATCCATGCTGATGGATATAGCGATAGGCAATCTATTGTTCAGTTAGCTAACTCTGGCAAAGTAATAAGTAAAGCTCGAATATTATATAAAGCAACAACAACGGATGGACCAATAGTTGATATATTTATTCGAACTGCAAAAACAAATCAGTTAATGCTCTCCTATTCATGTAATATCAATTTTACTTTCCAGTCACCGGTTGAAGTTTCCGAAGAACCTGATACAGGATATTCTGTCAAAGAATTTGCATTTTAAAATAAGGCGGCTACGGTCGCCTCTTTTTATACTAAGTCTTTTGCCCGTTAAAAGTATAAGATATGGCAATGGATAAAGTTAAAGTTACAGATAGTAGTGTGATAGAAGAAATCAGAGAGAATATACCTGTAGCTACACAAGCTCAAAAAGGATTATTGAATGCCGGTTCTGATAGGTTCGTTAAAGCCAAAGGATTAGCTATTACAGAGAAATCGGCTTGTATCAAGTTGTATTCGGCAGTAGGTCAAACTGCTGTGGTTGCGCTTGTTACCACAGGACGAATTGAAGGAAGCACTTGTGCCGTATTTTTGCTATCATTTTCAATGGCTAATGGAGGCTCATACTCTTGTATTATAAAGAAATTAAATGATGGTCTGTCTGCTAAGTTCTATTATGTAAAAGACGGAAACAAATTATCAATATACATGCTTTCAAGTGTTGACTATTCAGTTACACATATATCCCCTCTATTAGAATCTGGGAGTTTTTCCTATCACCTAATACAAGAATCATTACCAGAAGGGGCAGTGCTAATTGAGATTACATGATCATAGGGGCATAATGCCCCTATGATCATCCGACTAACGTAAACTGCTTTACTTCTCCATTATACGTTTCCAATTTTAATTTTAATGAAGAATCTGTTGTTGTTACAATTCTGAGCATTGAAACAAATGGACCACCTCGATACACATACAAAGAACCGGCATCATCTATATACAGAAGAATAGTGTCACTTGGCTCTATCTCTGTGCATTTAGCAATAATCCCCTTGGCAGCAGAATTAATGATGTTATATATCTTGGCACAAGTGTTTTCTCCTGCTTTTCCCATTATCTCTATACAGATAGCATGAGAGATTTGTATGCTATCTATTATTTTATAATAGCTTTTTTCTGTACCATTAGGAATTACAATCGCCTGGTTATATGAGTAACAAAATGATGATTGTAACCCCTTCTTCCCACTAGCTGCTTCAGGTAATTGATTTCTTATCACTTCAATTACCTGAGTATCTTTTATTGCCTCATTCAAATATAGCTTCTCCATACCTTATACTTTTAACGGGCAACTAATATCAGTGATTTTTACCCTACTGACAATTGAACTTATACTGAGTAATTTTCTCATATAAAGAATGCCCGTTAAAAATAGCAAGTATGGAAAAAATAAAATTGTCAGAAGTTGGATTAACCAACGCCCCTTCAGCGATTATAGGGTTGACAGTCGATCATAACGTGGCACAGGTGACTGTAGATAGCCTGTCTAAGGTTGAATATGCTTCCTTGATTTCAGGAACGGACAAAATGAGATATACACAATTAAGATACGGTTCCAGTTCTGGGGCGGGAAGTAGAATTCTGCTATTTGTTCCTATTTCCGGTTTAACAGATAAAGTGGATGCCACTGGAGTTTTAGGTAGTTTGTTTGTGTTAAGAGCAGGTATAGAATATAGTCCGATGATGGTCAAGGCCGATATCGTATTATTTCGTTCTGCTTCACGTCTTATAAAGGACATGAATGTAACAGGTGCATGGGGAGGGAGCGACGGCTCTGTAAACTTTAAATTAGGACATTGCAATTATAATGGACAATTATATCTTGCAATAAAACTCAATACTGAATATTCCCTCACTACCTGTTTTCAAGGATTTTACACCTCAGATTGTGTGTTTCGTAACGTTATTGAAGAGGATGTAACTGACTGGACGGACTTGTAATGAGATTAGCGGTCCACGCTTTCTTTATAAATTGTAGATATAGAAACGGAGTTATTCTCATGAATCAGATTATAGGGGCATTATGCCCCTATACTATTACTCCAACGTAGCTTCAAAGCCTTCCTCAAAATCTGAATTATCGGCAGACTCCATCTTCATAGTAATGCCAATTGTATTCATTGAGATGACTTTAAGAACAGGTGTATACTGATTGCGTTCAGCGTATATCCTACACACGCCATTTGCATCTGTTTTCCCTATAATCTTGATGTTGTAAGTACCTGCTAATACTTTCACTCTAAGGGTCGGATTGCTTGTACTATTGGCAGACCGCCCCATAGAAATGAAATAAAGGTTGGGGATTCCGGATGTGGTCGCAGAAACAGCTAATAATAAAGAGCCTGTAACGGCATTAGTTGTAGTCTCGCATATCAATGTGCTTGACTGGTCGTTTTTTGAACCGATTAGCCCGGCCGGCATCAATCCTTTCTCACTAATAGTTGCAGTAGCCATATTATCCCTGATCTGCTCGATCACACTATTATCCGTTATCTTAATCTTTTCCATATATGGTATTTTTAACGGGCGTTTTTTCTACGATGAAAATCAGCCCAATTTAACATTTAATTTTTAATCTCGTTTTGTAAATAAAAATATCTATATATCTATTATTTGTTCGAATATCTTTTAGTCTCTTTTCCATTTTCAGAAAAGATAAGTCCAAATGGTCCTAAATTATATTCAAGATAATTAGAGCCTACTACAGAATACCCATTAATGGATGAACCGGTAGTTTGAATCTCATCGACCATATTATTTCCTGAAAACCTCCTAAGAAACACCCGTGGATAATAGTTGGTTATACCCATCCATTCCTCAGTCATAAAGGAGATACGGCCAACTTCATTATTGTCCTGATTGAACATCTTTATACTATTGGTTTTAGGAGAAATCTCAATACGCGTCCCATTCATTGAGGTTGACAACTCACCGATTATCTGTATATTTCCCTCTTCATCGATCTCAAAAGAACCATTCGGAGATTGGATATTCTTAAAAATGCCTCCATTCACCTTGACATTATTACCTTCAAACAAACCCGTAGCAAAATTCAAAAGCAGATTAGGAGTAAATTCTTCCGTACCAAACTTTCGGAAATCATTGGTAGGATTGCCTGATGCATCAACACCCTGCTGCGATATCATATATTCATCCTGGAATACAGCCGAGCCTATCAAAGCGAAATTAAGAAGAGCAATCTCGGCCGCAATTAACTTGTCGTAAGGATAAGGCGTCCACAGTCCACTCTCTTGATGAGCTTCAATCCATTCCTTCGGGCTAATCTCCGTATTTCCAGGAACGCGGCTGGTCCACATGTACAACACATTGTCTTCCTTCAGATACTCTCCGTTCTTATACACATTTTCCACGTTCCAATCATCCGAACGTGGAAAAGGCGTAGGCTTGGCGGCAATAATGTTCACCTGCTTGCTATCAATCTCTTTCGTCCGTGCAGCATCCTCATAAGCATAGATACTGATACGGTTAGCGGTAGCATACTGATCTGAAGGAATAGTGTAGTCATAAGAACTGACCTTTGAAACAGGTTTGTCCTCAAACAACTTCGTGACACTACTCCCTACAACACTTTCAACCCTGAACGTGAGATAAGCAGACATAGCCACCTTATTACTCCCTTCACCGGCCCAAAACCGGACCTGTAACGGTGCAGCCTGTACGTTATTAGCATCCAAAGATACTGTCTCTGGATTGACACCAATCCAAAGGCGTTCCGTTTCGGCTATTAAGTAGAATGTTCCTGTCAGTATCATATCATACAATTTATGCAACCCCGCTAATAGAGCCTGATAAACCCATCTTAGCACGAACCATATCTTCATAAGTCACTGTTGCGTTAACACCCGTAAACGTCGCGGAATCCTTTCCCGTCAAAATAAATGCGGCACCGGCATTATCTTTCAGAGAGAATGTCCAACTCTTAATCAGGGATGGAACTTCCTCTCCCGTGCTACGTTTTGCGGCAACAGGAGTGATCGTTGCTGTTTCACCCTTCTTTACTGTATTACCGCTAATACCGGTAATCTTGATGACCGTATAGTATGGATCGGAAAAGTCAGTCACTTCATCATACCCGGAGGCGACTAGTGAGCCGTCTTTCTTCACATCACAACGTAGCTTCAATACGTTGTCTACATCATTGGTAGAGACTGCCTGTGTGCGAGATGTGCCCCAATTCGTATCACCGGCTCCAAGCATTTTCACCCATTGGAAGGTAAATCCGGTATAATCGGTTATTTCAACCCCATCTTTGAAAATACGGGCTGTCTCGGTCAGGGATTCTCCGTCCAGGAGAAGCTGTGAACCCTTATTATTAGATATCAGCACATCATACTGATTACCGGTAGATTCTTGAATAACAACTTCCTTCGACAGCGCATTGAAGGCAATCGAAGAGCCGCCAATCTCAACGGTACCTGAGACAGTGATCCGGTCATTATCATACCCGGAGATTGGCACAAGATTCTTCATAACACGCAAAGCAGGCACTTTATAAGTGTCACCACCGATTGTTGTGCTGTAAGCATCCACCTTTTTGAAATACCCAACCATACCGGCATTCGTGGACAAACCGTTACTGCCGAAGGTCAGAAGCAAGTCATTATATCGAAACTCAATCGTATTAGGAATCAAGACGCTGCCATCAGAAATATCACGCAGGATCACAACGACAGTCGGACGGTTATTCTCGGCCAACGTCTCAAAATCGGGAATGAAAACAGCCGTACCTTTATTATACCTTTGTACAAGCGGAGTGCCTTCTACACGAAGTGTTCCGTTGATTGTTGTACCATCCATCAAGGCAATAAGGGTAAAACTTCCTTCAAGATTCATACCTCACCCCCTTCCTGTTCAACTGGGTTTTCGGGCGATTCTTCCGGAGATTCACTATCACTACTGCTTCCACCAGTTACCGGTTCTTCACTATTGTTGCCCTCATTTTCTTGGGGAGGATCATAAAGGCCGCTCTCCTTTTGCTCTTTAATCAGCGCTTTCAACTTGTCATCCGAAAGGATTTCAGGGCTGAAATTGGAAAGCACCTTCAAAGCACTGAGCGGCAGGATTACACGGCCGTCCGGAATACGTTCGGCATATTTGTAATCGTAACCCTGCCCGTCCAGTTCTTCAGGTTTCACTAACAGATAATTCATAAGCTATTCATATTTAGATGTTATAATCAATTTGCCGTCACTCGTAGTTAAGACTTTGTCATCACTTGTAGTCACCAATGCCGTCACCGCATACATTTTCACAGCAGCATATACTGATATGGGATACAAAGGATCAAACGAATAAGTCGAAGGAACAAACTCGACATTTCTTCCACGGCCCACATTTTTTGCTGTACTGCCGGCCTTGGCGGATTTCGCGTACCAGTCAATTATAAATAGGTTATCCTTGCTACTGTCAATCAGTTGCTTGTTATACGACAATATACACTCGTAACCTACAGTGGTATTCATGCGAGAGTTGATCTTGATACCTTTCGTCTGCCGAATGTCGGCACGTAATGTTCCCGGCATCTCCACTTTGATGGAAGTCGTTGCCTGCATCTCGTCCGAAGTCGGAGAAGACGGACGCGTGTCGGTATAGTAAGCTCCACGAACACGGACAGAAATATTCCTGAAGAATCGGGCATCAAGCGTCAGTGTTTTACTCCAGGTACCATTGGCGTTTTTACCAGAAACGAATACATCTAACTCATCCTCTGAAAAGTCTCTCCACGTCGTACCGTCAAGAACCTGCCACCAATAAGCTGCGTTGGCATCAGATACTATATCTTCACCAGAATACACCTGAGCTGTGATCGAATAAAGCCATTCTCCTTTACTATTCGGTATTACTTCGAGCGGGTTTATAGTCCATCCTTTTGGCCGGTTGATCTTCAACGAATAATTGTTTGAGTCAAAAATACTCGTCCGGAGTACAGTGCTACGCTCAAACTTTTCCTGGGTATTCTTTCGCTTATCGGTAATCGAGAATATGCAGTGTAGCTCTATCGGATTGTTATAATCCACATTCTTCTTTACCGTCAAAGAATAAGTAGGTTTACCTGTTGCGGACACGACATAATCATCGTTATTTACAATACGATTACTGCCATCTGCCTTTGGAGCACCTTCATACCATTCGGCACCGGTAATCGCTTGGCTACCGTTCATCAAACTTTCCGGGTCCTGAACCGAAATGTAAGGCATGAGTACGCAAGGAATAAGCGAGCGATCCGGCTCGTACTCATTCGTATCCTTGTTATAGTTCTGCACAGGATTACCGGATAGAACCTGTATCTCCGCAAGGAAGGAGTACGGGTCGATGTGGACGGAGACATCCTTGGGTTGGGTTTGTATAGCCATTCTATGTATGTTCTATAACTGTTAATTTCTTAATCCCCGTCTTCTCTTTGACAGCCTTCTCCCAATCTTCTACACCTCCGTGGGGAGTATGTAGAATTGTGACTCCGATACGATTAATTATTCCCAGCCACTTGTATCGGTATATTACAACCGTAGGAAATACTATAAAACCACGCGTACTAAAACGATCTGTTTTAATTTCATCCATAACTTTCAAATTCTAAATCCAACATAATTTTCTACTGTCTCCATATCTTCGCCAACCGGGATGAATACCCGGCAGATGAACTTCACTGTTCTAACCGAAAGCCCCCATTCGCTCCCCATGTCAACTGAAGTCAGCCGGATAACATGCTTCTGTCCGTCCACATAGACAGGCTTCCAACTGTTATCGGCAGGGATATTCCCGGTATCCCGTAACCACTCCACTTCGACACCGGTAGTAGCCATAAGGACATTGGTGATATCACGGTTACCGTAACTCACAACGGCGGCAATATCGGTATTCACACCGTTTTTGAAGAACTGCCAACCGGCAGTAGAAGTAAACTCCAGGTGATAGTTCTTGTCACCTTCGAGCAATACCCATCCGGCGGAGTTCCACTGAGGTTCTTCAGTCGTTTTATCAATCAGGCATCCCCATTTGCAACCATAATGATAGACGGTATGCTGTTCCAAAGTCGTGATTACTTTCTGATTCTCTAAAAGAGTTTCATAGTCTACAAATCGGTAAGGTTCATCTCCCTGGGCGGTTTCCAAAGACCATTCACCACGATCCACTTTTTTAGGTATAATCGTTCCGTTCCAGTCGGCTTCGTATATCTTCTCGAACACGCCTATCTTCGACATGACACCCACATCGGTAGGGCCGATGGGCAGCTTGTCGATCATCTTTACATTGGGGAAACGCCCAAGGGTAAGTGCATAGTTGTAATCTTCGAGAATCGGTTTGAATACATTCTGCAAAAACATAATCCTGCCTTCACGGGAAGATATCAGCCAGCTTTGAGCACGCTCGTTCGGAGCTTCACCAGCATCCGGTACTTTCGCATTACCTTTGCGAGTCACATTATACCCTTCAACCGGTGGGTAGTTCTTGCCGCCCGGTACTTCGCTGTCGGGATAAAGAACTACAGTCAAAGTATTATCATTGCGGTTTTTCGATACTGGTCTGAACCAAGAAGTATAGTAGTCGGTACCTCCGATCAACAGCGAGTTAACGATAGAACATAATACGTCGTTTTCCTCTAATGTGGTCCAATCTGTATCTGTTCGTTTCTCCATGGTAAGCCGGTAAGTGCCATCATCCAACAGCTCAACCTTTTCAATGGTGCCACAATCAGAGAAAGAGAAATCCCCAGCCATTGCCTGAATTTCGTTGATGATAAGACGCAAAACGGTCAGCGATGACCGCAACTCCATGCGGTCAGCCTGTATCCTCCCTTTATTATCCGCGATTATGCCCTTGCCCGCGATCAGTGAGTCTATGGCTTCGCCAACCTCTAAGCCTCCCAAAAGACGTAATAGATAATCTGTACTATCTACTTTGTCTTTACGGAGGAACATATTTTTCAGTACTTCATTATTGGCCGCAATCTCAGCCAATACCCGCAATGCTGACATTACATCCGTATCGCCGACGTTCTCTGCCTCGGTATTTTGCAGCAATAAGCGATTGATCAGATTGCCATCAATTTTCAACCCCTTCAAAAAGTCAACGATTGCCGATATCTGGCTATCATCTTTCTTACTGATAAACTCAGCTACTGATCGAAGAGAAGAAAGTACATTCTTGTCTGTAAAGGACTTTATGTCATCCTTTTTAACAATATCAATACTTTCTCTGCCGCCCTGATTAACAACCGTAGTACCGGAAGATGTACGCGTAACGGAAGCGCCGACCGGATATTTATCCGATCTGGGCTTTGCCGGTGCAGTAGATGATACTATAGATACTTTCTTCATTATACTTCAATCATTATACATTCAAAGCGGTTCATCTTACAGTCTATTGAACCTCCTGTGCAGATGAATTTCTTACCAACCAAAAAAGTGTCGGACAATCTCGTTATCGGTGTTAAATCCGCACGCTCTTTTATTTCCTGGGTAAGCTTAATACGGGTGGCACTATAGTGATTAATGCAGCGGGTAATCATCATTTCCTCCGGACGGATGGCATCGTCGAGAATGCAGTTATACAGGTTATCCGTCAAGTAATCATCACCTAACATAACTTTACTGTAACATGCTCCATCTTCATTGTAGGACGATATTTTAAATTCTATCTCGTCCAGCTCATTGATGTAATTCTCGTTCAGGACGTTTTCGTAAGTGCGGTCAGAGTCGTTATCTTCCCCGTCCAACTCTGGTGTACCTTTAAATAATTGAAGTTTCAGATTACGCATGAAAGTATAGTAGGGGTATCTCTTGATCCGGCCACCTTCTCCGTAGTTGTTTGGTGCCGGTCGCAATACAGTCAGTTCGATCTTACCTAACAGGTGATCTTCCTTCTTGATAGGAATAGCATAACCCTCCGAATCAATATTCATCTCATAGGTTACATTGTTTTCAAAACTGTTCCAGTCATACCATATCTTAGACTTGTTATATCCGCCACATCTTATGATAAACCTTGTCTCTTCTTCAATCCATTTCCCGCCATTCCAATACTTGTTACCAATCTTTAATTTGAATTTGCAGCAATTATCTCCGGCGGTATTATTCCAGTTTCCATCTCCAGCTTTAGATGGATCCGTATACAATGAATCGGACTGGAAATACTCTCCACTCAGTAACAGGTAGCCAATGATACCATCATCGCCCGGAGAAATGACAGTATCCACAAGGTAATCGGGATTTATCTGTAGAACTGGAATGTCCTTCTGAAGAAAAAACGTCAAATCATCCAGAGACGCATAATTTTTATTGCTTAACCCCATGCCGATGATTAAGATGTCATCAAAACTCAAGGTCGAGGGCTTTCCGTCCGCCCATTTATATTTCGCCTGCTTGCTTATCAGTGACCCGATATTGTCTATAATAGCATTATCCGCATTACTTCCCAACGGTTCCAGATCTACATTTATTTGCTGCAATGAATCTTTGTCGCTAAACAGGTTGTTGAATCTCTTATTTGTGTAGAACTTGGCGAAATATGAATATTTGTCACCTTCTATCATTCGATAGAATGGGCTGTCTTTAATCAAGGGATTCAGCAATGAAGAATCAAATAAATCCGGGATCAGGCTTTCTACCGGATAATTGCTACATTTCACGGTCACTTTATTATATCCGGGAAGGACATCCAGCGAATGATTGGCTCCGGCAAAACCGATATCCTGTATGCGTAGTTCATTGAGCCGGCTGTCGGTTTTCTCTTCCAATATTATATCATACTTGTGATATGTTCCGGTATGGTCCACGTCAACAAAGTAAAGATCACCTTTCCAGTCGACACATGTCCAGTTAAGGAACTTGCAAACCTCTTCCAGAACTTCTTTAAACTTCATCGGCTTATCATCTTCATCAAAAAAGTCCTGTTCGCTCAGTATCATATCCGAAAGAACATTCTCTGTAGTGGAATACTCCGCTTTTCCGGAAGCATAAACATGAGGAATATAAACGGAGGTATATTGTCCGGCAGCGATGGCAATACAACGTTGTAATAAGTGCCAGATGGAAACGAATACTTTACTGTCTCCCTCTATTGTGTAGTCGATAAATTCCAAAACAGACATCGCCGAAATACATTCTAATTCCAGCATAAAGATTTTAGAGGTGTAGTCCTGAGTATATAGTTCCGGCTTAACAAAACCGCACCAGGTTATCACACCGTTTTTCTTTAGCGTCACCCGGAATTCCTTGTAAGCAGTCGAGAAGAGGGATTGAAGATAATCGCTACCCACAACCTGTAACTTAGCCGTTGAGAACCGAGTGGGCGTATAAAGAAATTCCTCACTGTCTATGTCTATGATAAAGGGAGTGTCACCGGCAGTTAATTCAGTCGGTACACCTTCATATCCATCTTTTTCAATTTCCACCACACAAGGAATATTATCCAAAGTGGCAAATGGCACTGTATAAATTAGTCCGTAACTCATAATTTCTTTCCGGTTGATTTCATGTAGTTTTTTAATGAGAGATAAATATCAGAGCCGCGCACTTTATCGAAACCAATGTTTATTGATTGGCTTTTTGAGGTACCAATATTCCCGGAGTTTATAGCTTCAAATAAGTTGGATTGTTGCCTTCCGTTCAATATCATCTCCCCGGCATTTACCCGGGCTAGAATCTTGTCTCCTGATGTTGGACCGCCTGTAATTACACCACCACGAGCAAACTTTGGTAATGAAGCGAATAACCCGATTATGGCGGCAACAGCACCGGCTGCTAATGCAAGCCCTACGATTGGAATACCTGCAACACTTTTTGCCGCTCCTGTTGCCGCCTCTGTCGTGTTAGCGGCAATCACGCCTTTAGAATTGTTCTTCTTGGCCTCAGCTGTAGTGGTATCAGATACTACCTCTTTGACATCATTTGTAATCTTTGTATTCGTTGTAAGATTATCGATTACGATTTTCCTCTTATCTATTTCTTCCTCCTTTTCCTTTGCTTTAGCAAGTTTGTTAGTCAGTTCCGTTAACGTTTCGATGGTTTTGCAGATACTCATGATCCCATCAATGGTATTTGTCATTGCGTTCCAAACGGCCATGATACGTTCCCATCCGGACGCATCGACATCATTCATGACATCACGCAGATTTTCAAATGCACTAACCATCCGGTCAGAGCTACTGGCAATATCCTTAACCCCGGAATATAAAGACTCATTTAATTCTTTGCTGAATGATTTTATGTCCTCCCTTACTTGTGCCAATTTGAGAGCATCTTCCAGTGTGGGAACATTGGCCATCCCATTAGCTATTTCGTCAGAAATTTCCTGTCCTAATCTTGTGTAACGTTCCTTTAGCTTTTCAGCGTATTCCTTAGCTTTGTCAAGATTCTCAGAAGCAATATCGGAAGACGTTTTCTTGTAATCGAACGTTGTGTCACGAGGCTTTATTTTTATTGGGGATGAAAGCAACTTTGCATTAAGTTTCATTACAGCAATAAATACATCTGCCTCTTTTCCGATACCTTTGATTCCTGCGGCACTTTTAGCGGCCTCAATCGAAAGGGAAATGATGTTTTCGTCTAATTTTTTTTGAGAAGCAAGACCTTTGGCTTGCTGTTGCTGAGCTTCCCGCACTTTGGTATTATAATCCTTCTGAACCTTTTCAAACTCAACAAGAGCGGCATTCTTATCTTGATTGGCAATAGCTTTTTCGGCGGCAGTTCTGAGATTTCTAAAGTATTCACTTTCCAAGACCTCTTTATCTCCGGTACCTTTAGCCTGCGCAAACATTTTTATGTTAAGCTCCCCAAGGGCTTTATTATATTCTGCCTGGGTGATTTTGCCTATTTCCAGTTCTGCACCTAATTCCTCATATTGCTTTCTATATGATTCTTGCTGTTTTTGAAGAACGGTTTGTTTTTCGGTTTCATCAGGTGGAATTACTACATCTTCATTTTCTAGTTCAACAACAAACTTTTGAGTAGTAGCAAGTATATTACTGGCATCTGTTATCTTGCGTAAATTCTGCAAATACTCTTTCGCTGCATAATCTATATTGTTCTGCTTGAATATGTTGTAGGATTGTCCATTAGCGTTAAGAATCTCCTTTGTCTTTCCATAATACTCCTGTCTATTTTTATTCGTTTTTTCACTATATGGCTGTAACTTTGCAAGTTCCCTCAATTGATTTTCAGATATACCCAATCCTGTTGCTAATTCCCGGTTCCTCTTTTCTGTGCTTGCTATCTCATTTGCTACAACCTCGGCTTTCGCTGCCTCTTTGAGAAGTGTTATTCTTCTTGCTACTTTTTTATTTAATTCATCCTGTGATAATTTTTCACCACTAATCATTTTTTGTAGTTCAGCTTGTGCACTATTAATTTCTTCCTGTGTGCGTTTCCGGTCATTCATTATTTTGAGAAGTTGCTGCATTTTAGATACTTCTTGAGTATAACCAGCATTTTCTATCTTTATCCTATAATCAGAGAATATATTCCGAACACGTTTAGCCTCTTTATACATTGCAACAAGTTTTCCTATCACCGCAGTAATGGCAGTAATAATAATCATGGGTTTGAAAGCCGCCCACATTGCTTTTATTTGCACTACAAGCTTACCTACAGCCACTTTGGTTACATTGCAAAATCTTCCCCAAACCGATTGTGATTTCACCGCGGCAGCGGCTACGGCAGCGGCTTTGGCAGCTTCCGCCGCAGCAACCTCTTTAGCTGTTTTTTGGGCAAGCGTTTTCTCTGCACTGGCAAAATTCTTTTGTGCTATAGCCAGCCTTTCCCGTGCTGCAATAGCATCGTTATATGTCTGCGCTTGTAGATTGGCATTCTGAGCAGCGATAACCTCAGCTTTAGTGGCTTCTAATGTTATTTCTGCGGCTACACGTTCTCTTGTGGCTTTTAACATAGCCCTTGCAGTTGTCTGTGCTTCAACTATCTTCTTTGCGTCTGCTGCCTTTTGCTCTGCATAGGCAACCTGATCCGACGCCATCTTCTCCTTTTGAAGCGCCTTATCAAGTGCTACACGAGCGTTAGCCTCAGCCATGACAGATTGTGTCTTAGCCTGTTCTAATGCCACCTCTGCGGCAATACGTTGCTGGGTTGCCTGCACTAATAAAGTATTGGTTTTAGCGACATTCGCCTCTATCATGGACGTGGTAGAGGATATACTTGTCCACCATTTTACGGCATGGTTAGCAATGGCACCGGTAATCAGTGCCAAAGCACCGATAACAATATTGACCGTATTCTCAGCCGCTGAAGCAATTGTCTTAGCCAACCAATCGACCAGAGATTTATAAGTACTTTGTACCCCTGTACTGTTTACTACTTCCGTGAAGGTGTTCTTAAGCCGATTTATGGAGGTTTCAAGGTTATCCAGATCGATGTTAGGGATCATCTCATTTAAAGCCTCTGCAAACTTTGGAAGTACATCTTTACTCATTAGTTTGCCCTGTTTCAAAAGTTTGTCAAGACCGGCAACGGAAGTTCCGGCAGCCTTGGCCATGGCCTGTAAAGCGATGGGAAGCCTTTCACCCATCTGCAAGCGTAATTCCTCAGAACTGATTTTTCCCTTACTCATCATCTGGGACAAGGCCAGAAACACACCATTACTATCATCAGCACTCATTCCGAATGCAGTGACAGCACGAGATACTGACTCAAAAATCTTTTTCTGTTCTTGCATTGTCATGCCGGAAACAGATGCGGCGGCAGTGAACTTTGCAAAATTCCCGGTCAGAGCATTTATTTCCAAACCGTACTTTTTTGCCATGTCAAGCAAATAACGTTGATTGTCCGCATATTTAGCAAGTCCACCTGATACATTTTTCAAAGCTGTAGTAACCCGGTTGGTTTCCCGCGCTACATCCACAAAGCGAGAAACGAGATTACTCAGACCGATGCCACCTGCGCCCAGTGCGGCCGCAAATGTCAATATCTGCATCTGCAATGCCTTGAATGTGGCTTTTACCTGATTTGCCCCTCTCTTGAATTGCTCAGTTAAGAGATTTATCGCTATACTGAATGATAATTTACCTGCCATAATAGTCTGTTTTTTTAGTTTTCATAAATTCTTCAAATCGGCCAGCATCTTCTTTGATGGCACGTTCGGCTTCTTTTCGCATCTCTTCTTCTTCCCATGGGAAAGTAATTAGGTCTTTGGCACCGTTTTTCATCTTCCTTGCATCGATGTGAGGTAACATGGTGAAATAGGTCCACATTCGGCTTTCTTCCATTTGCTCCTTTTTCTTTTGTTCGTATACTTCCAAGTAGAGAGGAAGATCGCATAATTCCATTTCGTTCAATGCATAATGGGCGTCCAGTCCTGCCATTATCAAAGTAGAAACTATTTTACCTATGTTTTCAGGGCTACCCTCAGTATTACTGAGGTCAGGTGTAGTAATCTTTCTTTGAAATTGGGCCACGACTTCCATGATCTTTCCTAAATCGGAAGACATGGCATTCATAAACCTTTCATCTGTCAGCACTTGCCGGAATACTTCAAATGTATACCTGGACTTATCGCTGGTGATATACATGACATAAAGCAAAGATTCTATATCTTCTTTATCCGTGTAATCCATCAGCGAAAAGGATTTTTCCCGTAGCTGTTCCCAGCGTATGATTGCCTTAATGGTAAGACGTTGGTATTTCATTCCCGGTGCCATAATCAATTTTGGCGGGTAAGGAATGCGAGACGGGGCAGGTCTTTTATGACCTTCCACACTCATATCGCACACAGCAATAAGAACTAAAATTAAAAGTGCAACACCTGCACAAAAGATAAATATGCTCAAGTCCATTATTCATTCATATTAAAAAAGGCGGCCATCATAGGACCGCCTTATGCATTTGTTAACGAATTCTCAGTGTCACGCTGCAACCGGTTCTATCGGGGTCAAAGCTCCCACACCTTTAAAAGACGCGCTCACCGAAACAATCTGCCCGTTATCCGATTTGATGGACAAAGAAGTGATAATCACTTTTCCCGTATAATTTGTTTGTGCGGTATCTTTGGTGAAAGTGCCACCGAAGTTATCTTGATCCGCGGCTTTCGCACTGCCAAAGAAGAAGTCCAAAGGATCACCCGCTATCTGCTTCGCAAGCAAGGTATCAAAACTCATTGCGCCTTCTTTACGCGTCAAAAGAGATTCGCTGGAAATGGTGAAACTCTTCTTTCCGGCAAGAGAGCCGGCCCAGTCACCCATCATCTTATTAGAGATATCCAGTTCTTCTGTACTGATATCCAGTCCTGCACTTGATCCGAATGCTATCGGATCTTCCCCGATAAAAAGCATAAGTTCACCCCTGTGGATGTCTACGCTTGAATCTAATTTCTTTTCTGCCATAATTTTCAAATTTTAATATTACCATTCTATTAAGAAATCCATAGTCTTGGCATATTTGGAGTCAGACCGTTCCTTGACGGTTCCAACTGCCTTTATGCGCATCCATGGATTAGTAAATTCCCCCTCTAATCTATCTTGGATGATACCGATAATCCTGTTAGAATAATCCATGTTACTACTCACTGCACAAATATAAAAATGCATGATGCTTGTTGCATTTCCCATCTTGCAAGTTTCAGGGTCAGTCAATTCACTGTCGTAATATGCTGCATCGCCGGTTGTTCCTTCTTCAATGTACACCGGAAAAATCTTATCTTCAATCAAGGCTTTCAATTCCTCAGAATCAAGAAGAATACCGATAATCTCTTTCTCTATTTCGTAGTCATGCAATTTCATACACACTTTGCTTTAACTTTTTCCACAAACTCCGCTATTCCCGTCCTAATCTCGATCATAGCCTTGTTCTTATCAAGTTCATTTGTATCATTCCAGAAATAATTGGGAGTAGCACGGCCTGTACGTCCACCTTTTCCACCTCGCTTCCTGCTTTTATGCTTTCGTATACGCTCAACTGTTCCAAGATCAACCAAGTGTGAATGGTTTCCTCCGTTTTTGCCTTTCTTAAAACCAGCGAGCACTCCCGGCTTGTCTCTTTTAACCCGCACCGTGAATGAACGAAGCAAATTACCGGTTTTACCTCCCGGACCGGCACGCATCCGATTTTGTAGCCTCCTTATACCACCTTGTTTTATGATCTCACCGCCCTTACTTAAACCGCTCTTTATGGCGGAATCCTTGTCTATCCCAGATAAACCGGCAGTCAAAGATTCAAGAACCTGCTTGTTTATAATCGTAATATCTATTGAGTTTTCTTTCATCAGTCATTGACTTTAGTACAAGTGATCAGGCAGGAATTATCATGAAATTTGCGGTCTATATCCAGTATCTTATAAATCTTACCATTGTATAGAATCCGAAGGTCGTCGGTTATAGACTCATCATATCTCACCCAGAAGGTAATCCCCAATTCAATAAATTCTTCTTTCGCATTCAAGGTTACATCATTGGATATTTTTCGTTTACGACGTTCGGCCGGAATATCCGTCAATACAGGAACATCTTCCCAGTTTTTCACCCTCTGACCACTGTCTGAACGCACCACTTTTGCACGTTGAAAGGAAATCACTTCACGCGGCATCATGATTCACCTCCTCTGAATTTTATGAACGGAGTTATCAGGTCTTCAACGATTCCGGTATTATAAGGACGTGCGTAAGATATCTCAGAAGTCGTGTCGTACAATGTGGCAACCTTTACAATGATGGCTGTACGCAAAGCCTCATCCAGCGTTCCTTCGTCATTCTGACATCCTTCATCATCTAATGATCTCTGCAATCTTTTCTCCAAATTACTTTGGGCAGCTTTAATAAGCCTGGTCAAACGATCATCATCCTTTCCGTAGTCTACATAGCCGGGAATTGATTTCTTAACTTCTTCAAGTGTTACGTGTAACTCCATCTCTCACTATAAAAGTGGGCGGGAAATCCCGCCCGGATTAAACATAAGGTTACGCTTTAGGCGTTTTCTTTGCAATTCCAAATGCCTCAGTGCGAACGGTCAACATGTCGAAATCCGTATTCAGAACGAAATACACAAGATTCTTTTTTGCTCCAGTATAAGGATCAACAATCATGTGCATCTTACCGAACTGGCCAACCAACTCGTAATTGAAGATACCAAAGCCGAGTACATCATCACCGATGTATTCGGTCATGAATACCGGGTATCCGTTGATCTTTCCATTTTCCAAAATCATCAGACCGCTACCGGCATCTTTCGGAGTAGCTTCCAGTTCTGCATAAGTTGTTGCAGAACATACATAGGCGGCCGTACCGTCAAAAACGACACCTGTTTTCATCACCGCGCCTTTTAAGGCAATAACATCCTTCCATGCAAAACCTACACCGGCGGCAGTGGTAACGGCCGGAGCTGCCGCTGCTGCGACATAACATCCGTCAGAAGCCTTGCTTGTGATTTTTGTGGTCTGGAACATCCACTTGTTTAACAGGCGTTGCAGGCCCATGACCATTTGTGTACGTACAATTTCCAGAAGCGCGTTATTGCTTTGGTCGATGGCACGGTTTGATACCGGAATAGCCAAAGAAACACGCTTTGGAGACGGCTTGATCTTCGTAATATCAATCTTTGTATCTGCCACCTCTGCGTTTTCGTCCTCGATAGTGGCTTCGATGCCTGCAACAACGGGTAATACCCAGTCACCGACAAGCCCGTATTGCATTTTGCAACCCACTTTGTCCAAGATCAAACCTTTCTCCAAAGGCTGAATAATCTCGCCAATAGTCAGCGGAATAAGCGGTGTCACCGTAGTACTGTCCTGAATGGTGTCAGCGCGCGTCAAAGGGACTTCGATGGTATTTCCATTCATAACCCCTTCGCAACCTTCCGGCAGCGAGCGGTTGTGTACGAATGAGGCAACGACACCGGCAAATACGGCTTCCGCTCTCATTTCCTGTTCGGGAACCTGCACACCGGATATAGCCCTTTCCATTCTGAGCTGTAAAATCTCCTTTTCCTGTACAAGAGCCTCTTTTTCTACGATCTCGTCATTAGTAAGGCTTCTTTTCTGTGTCTCCAGCATGTCCGCCATCTCTCCCAGGCGAACATTGATTTCCGCGATTCTGGCACGTGATTTCTTAATTTCTTTCTTGTTCATCTTTTTAAATTTTAATTAGGTTTCTCAATGCTTCTACTTCTTGTTTATATTCAGAGGGTTCAAAGGAACTTTCGATGCTGCGTACATTAACGGCAGTACCCATATAAGCCGGGCTTGCAACAATACTGACTTCACGGATAATGTCTATTTTATGGACTTTCCGAAGTAAAATCCCATCCGACCGTTTTAGCCAGGTGACATTCTTTTTTTCATCAGTCCAATAGCCGAACGAGGAACCGAACAGATCACCTCTTTTCACCATTTCGACCGCATATTCACCGTCCGGGGTTCCCGGAGCGGTAAAGCTATACCCCAGACCATATCCATCAAGGCGAAGACTGAGCGAACCCTGTCCCTGTCTGCTGCGTGCAAGCAGTCTTTCCCCGTTGTGTTCAATCAGCGCCCGAATATCACTTGTACGGATCAGTTCTTCCGTGATTGCACCCGGTTCGATGATTTCGATAAAGCATTTCCGCAAAACGGGATCATACATGTATTTACTTTCCTGGCCGATAGCAACTGCATACCCTTCAATTCCTCTTTCGTTCACCAACTTCGGGGATGCGTCACCGCCAAAACTTCTAATTTCCAGCTTTTCCATATCTACCTCTTTTACACTACTGAATCTTCTCCGTTCGTGGGTGGCACTTTATTACCACTATTTTCATTTTTAACATTCTCATCCTTACGTTTAGCTCCAATTATAGGCTGAACATTGCAACTGATCATTGCAACATCACCGCCGGGAACAGGGGCTTTGCCGGCTTTAGCACGTAATTCATTCACGGTAGAAAGTCCGTTTAGAATCTGTTTTTCGTAGAAAGTGGCAATGGTTTCCAAATCTGTCTGATAGAAAGATTCAATATCAAACCGGATGCGATACTTGCTTGCTACCCTCCGGGGGATGAGTTTCATAAAGAATTCATTCTCAATCTGCCTTAAAATAGGCTGTAAAGTTCCAGTCATATACTGTACCTGGCTCATCTCACTAGCTTTATAATTCTGACTCTGTCCGGCAAACGCCATATCCGGATGCACACCGTAAAACCTACAGAGTTCAAGTACAGTAAATTTCATAATCTCCAATAGCTGAATATCGGCGGGCGACATGGAGAGAGCATTAAACTTCAAAAGTCCCGGCAGGTAAGTAATTGTTTCTCCGGATTGCAGCTCTTTTCGGAAACGCTCGGCAGCATCTTCCAATTGATTCTCCTGATACTGTACATATCCTTTGGTCGTAGAATCGGAGTCTCCGCTAATGAAGCCTTTATAAGTGTTTCCCGGTCGAAAATTCCGCTCACTCTGATAATTTGCACTGGCAGATATGTTCATGGTGCTGGCGGCGTAACGGATAGTAGAAACCCCTGTATACCCTCCATCCAATGACAGGTTGCGCAAATGAATAATCTCATCGGGGTCCAATGTTTCATAAATGTTGTTTACCGGATCATTCACAAGGTAAATATTCAACAGCTTGTCATAACTTACACTCCCCGGAGACAACAAGACCAGAGATTGAAGTTCTCCACCCCTCCAAACCGGATAGATATAAGCATTGCCCTGATTAATCATCATTATTACGGCATTCCGTATCATTTCAAAAGCCGACTGCCTGCCATTGGGGCACAGTGACAACAGATAATTGACAGGATTGTCCTCGTCCACCATAAACACACCGTTTCTTTTCCGAAGCAGTTGCAACGGAAGGGAAGCGATACTTCCGCTCAAAATAGAGACACAGCGGTAAACTGTTGCCAGCTTCATCGCCATTTCCGGCCCGGTTACGGCAGGGGCCGTATCCTGAAGCATTCTTTTTGTCACGCCTGTTTCAGCCACTGTTTCAAAATAGCTCCGTTCCTTCATCGGTTGTTGAACCGGCTCAGGTGTTTTCTTATCCCAAAATTTTAGATTCATCGTTCGTAATTGTTATATAAATAAAAGGTCATTACCGCTGTGATGGCACCGTCTATCTTCGCATTCGGGCTTCTCTTGACCGGCTTCCTGTTTTCCAGCTTGTCTTCGTCAATTACCGCGTTGCCGAAGCAATACCAGTTTATCGGATTGTCATTGAAAGTCACATGCCCGGTCTTAGCGGATATCTCAAAACTCTCCACAGGGCTGGTGAACGCACCGTATGTCTGACTGATGGGAGTCAGCACTTTCTTAGCTCCTGAAGCAGACATGATGTTCACGAATTCCAAGCTCTTGTAAGGGTCGTAGCCTATAGCAAGGATACATAACTGCTCCCGGTTACGGCGGTTGATATCATCCGCTATCAGACGATAGTCTATCACGTTGCCCGGGAGCAGTCTCAGATGTCCGGCATCCGCCCATTTTTTGTATAACTCCCTATTGGGATGGTCTTTCAAGGCACCTTCAGGAAAGTAATAGTCTGTATGTACATGGAAATTCCTTATATCCGGCATGTAGATTGTATAACTTACCGCACTGAAGTCATCGCAAACCGACAGGTCGACGGCAACCATTGCGTCAGGACGTCCTTTTAAGGAACACAAATTATCATCATTACGGGCCATGGCCTCAACCTCAGAAGAAGTGAACCAGACTTTTCCCATATTCTGAACGAACATGTTCAATAGCTTTGTCCGAAAGGTCATCATGTCATCGGCATTCATCTGGGCTTTCCGGTATTCGTTTTCGTAGTAGTCAGGCTGTACGGTAACACCAAGATGTGGTTGCACCTTGCTCCATGTACGCGGATCATCTTCCGCATCGTCCACATCCGGTTCAAATATATGTGCGAATATGAAGTCGTTATCAATCTCCCCGCGAAGGACGGCCTTATATGACTCCAGCATGTCTACAAACGGGCTTTCCAGCTTATCGCTGGCAGTGGTTATCACTACGGTCAGAGGATTTATTCGTGCACCCATGGATGATGTTAGAACGTTCTTCAATGCTGCACTGTCAGCCTGTGAGTATTCATCAAGTATCACCATGGATGCATTTAATCCGTCCAGCTTATCGGCATTGCTTGCTAGGCAGCGGGCAAAGGAGGTCTTTCCCTGCATCTTATTGAAAACCTGTTCACGGTTTATCTTAAAGTGCCGGAACTTAGGATCGAGACATTTCAAGATATTCTTGATTTCGCTGAAGCATATTTGAGCCTGGTTGTAGTTGTTGGCAGCTACATAAGATTGTGCGTTCGCATCTCCGAATAGCAGATCATAAATAGCCAGCGAGGCTACGGAAGTTGTCTTGCTATATTTCCTGGGAACAAAGAGTAGGGCATCACGAATCAATCTCTTTTCTTCCGTTCTGTAGAAGCCTAGAATGTTTGCAAACTGAAATACCTGTATGGGAGTCAGCTTGTAGCGTGTTCGCCCTTTCAACCCGGAGAATTGCAGGCTTTCGTAAAAAACAATAAACTTCTTTACTTCCCCCGTTTTAAACAGGTAAGTATCCAGTAACCGGAAGAAACGTACAATTGAAAGGAGTTCATACAGGTTATGACCGTCAGGGTCAGATATGACGCTTTCAATATATGTATTTAACCGGCTGTCTGTTTTTCCCAGGTCATATTTGTGGTAATCCAATTCACTGAGCTTACTAACAGTTTCCTTCTTCAGTCGTCTTAATTCATCCTTATCCGTCATTTCTCATGTTTTTAATCAGTTTAGAAATATCGTCCTCCTCACCGGTACTTCCCGAAGTGTCACAAGTCAGATGCAGTTCACGGAGCCACTTCCGCGATTGTTCGCTTAGTTTGAGCATGAGATACATCTTCTGAACATTTGGGTTATTCCCGTCCTTGTCATCAAATACCCCGGAAACTGTTTCCAGTTCGCCGCCGAGCTTCCCGCATTGGGACAAAATAATAGAAGCCTGCTCTATTGCCGGGTCCATGGCTTTAGAGTAAGTTTTCTGCTCTTTCATCAAACTCTTTAGTTTCCGCTCAATATTTTTCTGTTTCATACACACGATTTATGTATATAACCTGCGCATTAATGTATTTGGGTGGCACTTCTCTTTATGACCCTCCCCCGGGTATCCTCCCCCTATGTTTTTACCCCGTGCATGTATAAGTAGGCAGGAGTGGGTTTCAGAGGGGTGCCGCCCCCTTGAAAAAAAAACTCCCCGTGGAACAAAATTTTAACACTTTGTTCCACGGGGAGAGCGAAAAAGTTCGATGAAAAATTACTTTAAAAACTTATCGATAAATGATTCTGTTGCTCTGCGTTGGTTTGCTTTCACGGCTTCTTTGGAATGACTAAACATTTGCCGGTGAATATCTGCATGGCACGAATGGCATAGACTCATAAGGTTATTGTATTGGAACATCAAGGCATACATTTGGCTTTCTCCAATGACAGACTCCACAGGTATTATATGATGCACTTCTGTAGCAGGAACTATCAAATCACTATTCTTGCACTGTTCACACAAAGGATTATTCCTCAGTTTCATGAGTCGTAGCTTCTTCCATTCCTTTGAGGCTATCAGTTTTATATAATACGGGTTTCTACTCATCGTTTACGGATTTATTAGAAATTTTTCGTTTCGGTTTCTCAAACTCAACATGCTTCTCTGCCTCTGACATTTCTTCAAACATCATCTCTATATCATAGGGGATAGGTTCAGTCTGTGCATCGCTGGCAGGATCAGCAACACGGAGGAAGCAATGAATGAGAGACTGAATAATCTCGTATACACTGTTAAAACCGTATTTAGCCTTGATTGTATTAAGGCGTTGATAAGTTTCCGGTGTAACCCTTGAATACACTTTCTTAGTTAATATTTTCTTTTTCTTTCCTCGCATATTAAAGCCTCATCAATTTATCACGTTTATACTCTTCCGCATACTGCCGGGTAACTTTACTCTTTGTGACATAAATCACGGTTGTACTAGACACCCGTACCGGATAAAGTTTTTTCTCCCTTTCCCGTTGCCGGGCAATAATCTCATCAAGATTTTCTATATTCTTTGTTGTGTCCGGTTTACTTTCTTCTACCGGACCTTGGCGTTTCTTATCCCTTTTATTCTGCATCTTAACCGTTTTATAATTTAGTTGACTTCATTTGACTTAATGATGTATCATCGAAATATTGGCATGCTACATCATCAGCTACCGCTGCATTTGAACCGCCCAAACTACACTCGCAAAAAGCGTCACATTCTCCACATGTACGAGAAGAAAATTCGCGGCCTTTTACCTCGCCGTCTTGGCAAGCCTCATTTTCACAAAAAACTTTTTTTTGATGATATTCACACCAACCATTCCCAAGGCTATCTTCGTTGGCAAATAGTTTACATTCACCGCATACTTGTTTATTATTCATTCTTATCTAGTTTTACGTTAAAGTGATTCTATTTCGTTAGTAATACATTCAATGCGTAGCTTTATTTGCCCTACAATAGTAGCATGATGAGTGTCTAATATATCATGTAACTCTTCAATATCTCTGATGTACATGTTTTCTTTCCACGTCATACTGTCCTTACTTCCTTCAATAAAGCATAGCTTATAGGTTGCCTTTTCGATATTGTTAAGAATTTCTTTCAGACTATTTCTTTCATTATGAAGAGAAACAGCTTTATTCAATTTATCTTCAGTCACGTTTACCTCCTTTCTGTATTGTTATTAGTTAATCAAAACCGTAAAATTGACCATACTTATTGAAGCCGGGAACTTCTTTTATTGTAGGATGTTTTTCTACATGTTGTGCTTTCTCTCGCAAATCGGTAGAATGTTCGTTAGCTTCTACAACCGTTTTAACCCCTGTTTCGACAAATCTTCCATCCTCACACTCTTTACAATGTGGACTATTGCAATTACATTTAGTTTTGTTCATATAGGTATTGTTTTGATTAAAATTTCTCTGGGTGTTCTAACACGTCTGTTATTTGAATCGCATTTCTAAAAATCCAGCCATGATTACATCTATTACATTTGCCTTCAAGTCTGATTATATTTCCTACTTCATTGTAGGATGAATCTTTAGCCACATATCCAACCGATTGAACAAAAGTTGTAGACGCAATACTTATTTCCATCAAAATAAGATTAGTACAGCCACATTTAGGACATCTTGCTTTACTTTTAAAAGTGTTCATATCTTCTTAGTTTTGAGTTAAGTTGAGTAATCATTTCATCAGCGATAGATATACAATACTTGCAAAAAGTTTCCTTATCAAATACTGATGTAGGAAGATTCCCTTGCATCGTTGCCTTTATAAGTTCAAAACGTCTTTCTTCCCAATCAATAAGGCTTTCTTCTACATCTTCAAAATCCCAAAATCTATTCATCTTCATATCAACGCATTCATTGCCTTTGCTGTCAATATAAGACACAACATCAATATCACTTCTGTATGTATGACCGGAGTAAGTTATTACGTCCACCACCTCGCCTGTTTTTCTTATTTTTACTTTCATATTTATTCTCTAATACTAAATCTGATTATTACGATTATGACAATGGCCTCAACTATCTGGCAGTTAATCTTCAGAATCCAATTTAGGCATTATCAATCCTTTTGTTTCATATAACTCGTTTCCGACAAACTCTAATTTGATACTTTGGTTTTCGGTTTCTCCAAAACGCATGCGTACGGATTCCGCATTTACTGAAGCACATATATCGGATAGGTAATACGGATTTATACGAATTTTCCTTTGAGAGCCTTCTTTCCAGTCATCGATTACTTTTTGATAGTTCGGATATTTCATTTCATCACCAGAATAGAAGTTGATCTTAACACTATAGCCATCACCCTGTACAAGAAAACCGTCTTTCTCGATGGATGCAACAGGATATTTCATCAATAACTGGAAGTTCTTGCCGGAAAAGAAATGCCCGTTAAGTAATTCGATTTCCCATTCATCAAAATTAGAAATTTCACTAACCTTGGCTTTTATAAGAAGATGCCCATTACTTGCAATCGCATAACCGTACTCAAAGTATATATAGTTCATTACCGGACGGAACTCGTCAATCGAACATATTTTGTGCAGTTCGATTCCTTTATGAAAATTATGCCTTGGTTTCTTCATGATCGATATTATTTAATTGTTTTTCCCTTTTTTCTTTTGCTTTCTTACAGCATTCTGATACCATACAGAATTTGCACCAAGACTGCAAGGTTTCACGTGCTTCTCCTTTACGTCGATACTTCAGGGGATAGAAGTAGCTCAGACGGAAGTATTGCCCGCAATGGGTGCAACGCTTATGTAATACTCCATCGATGTTCATGTAGTTGTTCTTCCTTCTGCCAACAGGCAGGGCGCACTTTCGAGTACTATCATAATGCCATCTTTTTACGGATTAAACCGATGTTCTGTTTCACAAGCCCAATAATGCGGTTATGGTATTCAGTATTCTTATTGCATACTCCGCGAGACTGAACTACCTGCATAGTAGCCAAATTTAGTTCTACTGTTTCCAAGTGTTTTCCTTCCTTATCCTTTGCAGACAGAATAAGAGAATCCTTCTTCTTGAAATATTGATTACTATACACGCAATGATGCATGATTTCCGCTTCTTCCACAAATTCAGAAACGCTTTGCAAAACTGTTATTACGATGTCTTCGGCATTGATGCACAATCCAAAGAACCGGCCTTTCTCTTTCTTATATTCTTTTTCCCACTGCGAAGCTTCCTTTAGACGTTCTTCAAGTTTCCGCTTACTTTCTATGCGCCTCTTCCTCTTCACCAACTTGTCATGCTCAGCTTTCAGGTCCTGAGGACAGACATAACGGGAATTATGAGTATCCAGATTAAAGTAGGCCAACATATCCATATAATCAAACCACATGGAGGCATCTTCTATTTTATATCCATTCCGGTTACATATATTCAAAGCATGTGCATAAGGTATCGTATACTGTTTTTTCAATAACATGTGCCTGAATACAGACAGTTGCCCGGTTTTTACCATAGTCTCAGCGACAGGATTGGATAATAGCTGCCGGATCACATCTACTACCGACACATTCAAATTTAAAAGCTTATTCATCCACCCATTGCGCTTTAATATAGGAGTCACCCTGATTGTCGGATAGAAATAATTGCCGGACACGTCGAAAACATCATGCATCTCATAATAACCTGACGCTTTATAATTATGGAACTTCACATCCATCTCGCTATTATAAATCCAATAAAAATGAAATGGACTACGTGTATACTTTTTGCCTAGGATAACCTCTTTACCATCTTCTGATATCCAATTCTGATATATTTCAGACATAAATAATCTTGTATCATTCCCCTTTGTATTATTACGCTGTACATCGAAGGAACGAATAACCATCCATCCTTTGTAAGGCTGTATTATGGAATATATCCTGTTCTCGTTGGAATAACGCCTATTTGATTGGTTCCAGTGCTCTAACTCCAGGCTTGCGCCACACTGCGGGCAGATATGCGTTCCCACACCAATAGATACAGCAAGCAACGGTTTTAGGACCTCATCAACACATCCGCAACACTGACACCAGACTTCGCCTTTCTTCCAATAATAACCGGTCTTCTTAAATAAGTGCTCATACGGGTATGTTTTTTGAGCCTCTGTCAACGGTGGAAGATGCTTCGATAATTCCACCACTTGTTTCTGTAATTTAGTCTTTGGTTTCATAATTAGAATAAACTCATTTGTTTCCCCATTGCAGCTTCTTTCTTTGACCGTGACGGCTTTTTCTTTAGCATAGCATATTGTTCTTCGGTCAGGCGTTTTATCGCTTCCTCACGGGCTTTTTTCTCGTCTTCCTCGGTTAACTTAACCGGTTTGGCTGGTGTTGTAGTAGAAGCAGAAGTTCTAACGTTTGACGGCAGCTTATTAACTTTGATATCATCCTCATCATAGTAATGGACTGCCATTCCGTAGACTACATCATTATCCATCATGCAGCCTTGCGCATTGGATGCAAAAGCAGTACTATTTTTGAGGGCTTCGCCAAAAATATAGGTACAACATTCATCGATGCTTTTATTCTTCTTTGCATAAGACTTTGCAAATAATTCGTCTGTCCGGGCACGCTCATCAAGATATGACTTGATGATGTCCTTTATTGATTCTTGTTTACTCATAGCAACTTTTATTTATTTCTTATCTGTATATATCCCCTGCGTTCGGTTTCCCTGAGAAGTTCCATATCCTCATCTTTGATGCTACAAGAGGTCTCTCCGTTAACCGTAGTGTATTCAGGTATATTAAACTTTTCCCGTATCTTCTTCTTAATTCTTGGAATGTCCTTCAGGTCAACATTCCTAAGATCCCAGTAGATTGTTACTTTCATTGATCTACAGTGTATAATTTGCATCCCGTTTTCTCTTTTGCCCTGAGTAAGAAGTTAGCTGCCTCGTCATTATCTACTATCAACTTTACAGCGGTTAATCCTTCTGTTCTTGGTTTCTGAAAAAGTAAAGAGCAAGGTTGATCGTAATACATCCAGTAGAAGATAAATTCGGCTAACCGAAAATTATCTATCTGAACGATATATTTCTTCGGGGGACGCTGCATATCAAATTCTAACTAAACTTCTCTATTTGATAAGCCTTCACATCGTTGTACCATTTACCGTTGATTTCACGTGCTTCTACAGTAAACCGTACCCTTACCTTTTCATCGACTGATGGAGCATCTTCTACAGGACCATCGAAACTGATCATGGAGAATCTCATCCTGAGAGGGAAACGTTCTATAGTTTCCAAAACAAACTCTTTCTTCTGCCAGTCTTTTCCTGTTCTCGTTTGTCCATTGGTGGTTGGCAATGCCACTAATATTTTGCCTTCGGCTTCACAATTCATAAGCTAATGATTTTATTATTATATTTTTTATTTTTCAGCCCTTTTATGTCGGTTCCCGACAACCCTTCGGGCTGTATAGGACAAGTTGCCGTAAATCGTTAAAAAGATTATTAAAAACATGTATTTAGTTCATTTTCAGTGAATTGCACGCGCACCATAAGGTGCTTTTTAGTATTCATATAATACACTGATTATCAAACAATTATCTTTTTATTCGAATTGGCGTAAATATTCCAATCTGATAACTTGCTAAAAGACGGTCTTTAAATTCACGCTCTAATTCGCCTATTTCTTCTACATACTTCACGCGCTCTGTCGGCCAGCTGCGAGCGAAATTGCGAATCGTTTCCCATTGCTTCTTAGTAAGCGCACCATCCAGATACATCTTCTTGTACCGTTCCTTGTAGCGCGTCACTCCTATACGCTGTATCTCACGCGCTTTGTCAAGTTGGGACATCTTTACACCTTTCGTAGCGGACAACTCTCTTACAAAGTTTATCTCTGACCAATCCTTGTAGAAAATGCGACCAACTTTGGATAAGAAGGAATTATCAGTTAGTTCGGTCAAAGGGACGGACTGATGTTTGTATATCGTTTCGATACGCAATATATTAGCACCAACCCGGCGCCCCTTTTCTCCGGCTTCGAAGGTCTTATCATAAATCTTTAGCACCTTACGGAAATATTTGCTTTTCTCCGTTGTCTTCTGTTTGGATTCGGGAAAGTTGGCATCATTCCATAATATCCGGCCGGATGCTTCCCGGACCTGCTTTATATACTCATCCGCTGGCAGTTTCATTTTCATTGTAATACCGATTTCGTAGTAGGTAACTACAGCGTTTTCCGGCTTTACAGAAAGTCTTAACAGAAGCTCTTTGATTGTCCGGACTGCCATCGCAAAAGTCATTGGACGAGAATTATCCAGTTTTCCGGTACGCCCCTTACTCCATAATTTGCAAATAGAACATTTACAGCGTAACTTATTGCCTCTGACCTCAATAAAGCAACCGTCAAAGTTGGCGTATGCCGTTGATTTATAATAGATTTCATCACCTTCTGTACATTGCTCCAGGTAATTGCGAAGAACGATAGTGGCAATATCGGCAGTGTCAATAGTTGCCTTTATTATCAGCTTATCGAACATGAACTACCTATTTATCACTTGTATAAGGATATACATCAATGATAGGAGTTTCAACAACCGACCCAATGCGGTATTCCGCCATTGTACCTTTCATCCCTTCATGTAACTTAGTCGTTGCATCCTCTGTTGAGGCACCTTGTACAAGTACATAGGTTGATGTTTTCTTTTCGGCACCGCTTTTATCATCCAGGGTAATGAAAATTAGTTTGCACTTGAACCAACGGTCAGCTGCTTCTTCTTCGCTGGGGAACAATTCACTGAAGTTGGCACGACTGATGTCGGATACTGTGAATTCACCCGAGATAAACGGTGTCATTTCCTCAATGATGCGGGCTTCCGCTTCTGTAAAGCTGAGTGCGTCCACCAGATAAGGCTCCGTCACTTTCTTATCCATTCCGTTCTCCATTACTTTTTCGTAACGAATCTTACATATAAACCATGTGTGCATTGACATGACTATTTCTTTTTATTGTTCAACTTCTTTATAAACTTCTTGCACCGACGACATAAGTCCTGATCAGGAGATGTCTTAGGTGCATATTTCTCAATCCTTTCTGAGCATTGGCGGAGAAGGCGCTCTAATGTTTGTATGTCCGTTTTGCATAATTCCACGTCATTTAATTTGTTTCTCCTTTTTCAATCGCTTCACCTCTTTTCGGTAGTAGTCAATCATGGCGCGATATTCAAAGTCTGAGATTTTATTTATTTGATACTTCATCGCCTCAAGCATCAATACAGTAGCTTCTCCATACTTGGCTATCAAACCACGTCTGTAGCCTTGTATATTCCCCTCATCAAATCGATTACACTTCCGGCATTGGGCATTGCAATTCTTTTCATTAAATCGTGTAGCCATGTGCTGGCGATTAATGTAGTGGCCGCAGTCAGATTGTTCAAAGGGAAGAAGCTTTCCGCATGAGATACATTTGAATGCCCCGCTTGGAAGCGCATCCCGAAGCCTGATGAACATGGCAAACACCGTATCAAGGCGAGATTTCAAGTTAGCGGTGGACATAGGAAACACCTGTTATCTGCCGATACTGATCCTCACTTCGGAAACGTATAGCATTTTGAAACCAAATATCGTTGGCTGCCTTATAAGGATGCTCGTCGGTTAGATCACTTGAGTTTTCGTCTGACAAACGGGCGATAATAGCACGCGTACGGTCTTCGTCATTCCAGAAGATAGCGGTGTCTCCAATGCGAGGAACCTCTTCTACGTGATCCGTTAGGTCACAATGAAAATCGCCATAATGTTCAGGCTCAAAGTCTAAAATCAACTTGTTGCCAATAGCTTCAACAAAAATGATTCTGCTCTCTGGAGGAATCCTGTAATCTTCAATTTTTATTTTCATGTCTAATATATTTTTGAATCATAAAATTCTTGATGCCTCATATACTCCCGAGCTACTTCGTACCGGGAAGCCGGTGCGATACGATCATGGATGTATTGGTACTTTTCAAGGCTCATACCGGAAAGAATATCATCGGTATATTCAACCCTGCCGGAATAAATACATCCTGCAACTACAATGGCAATAAGAATTGCCTGAATGGTATATTTGCTGGTCTTGTTCATATATTATATTTTTAGATTTAACTTTTGAAATCCCCGCCAACCCGTGACGGGGAATATTACTACTTATCTATTTACTCAGCACGCTTCACAGCGGACTATATCAATCTTTTAAATAATAGGCTCTTATTTCGTTCTCGGAGAAATAAAGATTTCCATGTTTCTTATGGTGCGGTATTTGGCCGCGGCTGCATCTCGTCCGGATAGCATTCTCTGTGAGGCCTAATTTGTCAGCAACTTGCTTGATGTTCAAAAGCTCGTCCTTTTCACCCATCTTCTTTTTAAGAGCCTCAGCCAATTTGTCTATTTCAAAGTTGGTTAGCATCCGGTTCCTCCTTTCCTATGAATTTATTTACGAAATATATCTGCCCCTTACCTGTAACCTTACTAGTAGTAGTGACTATGATGTCACCTGTTGATTTGGTTATCGTTGTCTTTTTAATTTCAAATAGTCCTAACTCCATAGCCTTTTGCGTTGGCTGATTATAAGAGGCTCCTTTATTGCAGAGAAAACCGTTTTTACGCATCCACTCAAACAAACGGTTCTGCCCAATAGTAACACCATTTTGAGATATAATCTTTGCAAGCTCGGAGATTAAGCAAGAACGTTGAGAGGTTGAAACAGCCTCAGCAAACAGAACTTTTGGTTTATCTGCTGCAATCTGCTTTTGTTGGTTTTCTATTTGCTCTTGTTGTTGAGCAGCAAGTAGGAGAGCCTCCTTAAAAGAATTGGGAATATGGAAACCACCGTTCTTTATTGTCGCTTCCATCTTATTGAAAGCCTCAATGTAATCCAGTTTAAACTGGAGAGCTTTTTCACCGGTGAATCCCATCACAAGGATAGTAAAACCGTCACGGTTCATCACATACACAGGAGCCTTTTTGACTCCGCCACCAACCGGCATTGGAATTTCCTGTTCTATAAGAGCAAACATCTTGTTAAGTTTCTGATTTTCAACGAAAGTGGAATTTTCCGTTTTCGCTATCAAATCACGAATAGCATCCAAAACTTCAACATGCCGCTTCCCGAATTTCTCGGCAACCAATAAGCTGCTTGTGAGCACCTGGTTGTCTTTCCCTTGAAATACTAAATCATTCATAAGCCTTTCCTTCCTCCTAAAGAAGAAAGCCCTATTCTTTCATATCCTTAAAGTGGCAGTTAGGATATTACCGGAATAGAGCTCTTTCAAATGTCTTTCGTTCGCGGAAACTGCCACATAACCGCTTTTAATTGCTGTAAAACATTCACCTTTGGTTGGATAATTGAAAAGGACTGCCTATCTTTGCAAGCGATCAAACATACGACGATAGGAATTAGGGACGCTTCTCTAACAGCCCTTGTTGTATCCGTCTATGACGTTTTACGAATGCAAAGTAAACTCAAATACGTTCACTTTGCAAATTTTATTGCAGGTAAATAAACTTATTTTCGTTATTTAGAATTTGTTTAAATAATAAAAGAATGGAAGAGACTGTTTTACAAAGAATTAGGAAGATAATAAACCTATACTCGGTGTCTGACAGACGTTTTGCAGAAGCAATAGGGTTAGCACAGACAACTATGAGTTCGTTGTTTTCGAGAGGAAGCGAACCTAATGTTTCTATTGTTAAATCCATTTTGAACGTATATACGGATATATCTCCGATATGGCTTCTTACGGGAGAAGGTGAAATGCTTAAATCAGAGTCTACAATAATTAAGCCTCAACCGAAACAACAAAATGTGATTAAATACTTTCCGACTGTTAGCGGCTCTATGGGGGGCGTTCAATTCTTGGACGACCCTAATGAGGCTTATGTAGATATAGTATTGCCCGGCTTCTACGAATGTAAGTATGCAATTAATGCTTACGGAGACTCAATGCATCCTGTTATCAAAAGCGGACAAGTTGTAATTCTAATGGAGTGGATGGAAAGTTTTATTGATTGGGGAAGAATATATTTAGTAGTAACAAAAAGCGGGTATAGGGTTATAAAATATCTAAAGCCTTCAAATAACAAAGATGCTATACGATGCGAAAGTGAGAATAAAGAGTATGCACCTTTTGATATAAATAAAGAGGATATACATAAGTTATTTCTCGTAAAAGGATGGGTTTGCAGAGATACCATTTAGTTATTTGGATTAATAAAATAAAATATAAATATAATATGAAAAAGCTCTTATATGTTGCAATACTACTAATAAGTGTTATGGGGTGCAATAAATCTACGAAGGTTGATTTGAGAGAAAAAGCTATTAGCCTGATTGAAAAGGAATATCCCGTAAAAGGAGCTAGAAATATAGAATACAGTAAACTTGACAGTTTGGAAGCATCTTTCTATGGTTATCATATCTTACGCCTATTCATGGATGAAAACGATAAACCCCGAATAGAACATTTTCAGATGAATTATAATCAATCTAAAATCAATCTGGTAGAGGATGAAGAACTATCAATAGATATGTATAAATACATAACGTCCGATGGAAAAGCGCTCTTTGAGGAAGAACATATAAGTCCTGCGTGGGATAATGTTAATGCTCGATCAGAATTGGGAATAGCAGATAGTATAAGAATTGCAGACAGCATTGCATGCATTAAGGCTGCAATAGCAATACAATAACTAACATATTATTAACCCCGCAAGGTGGTACAAACTGTGGTACTTTGAAATTTTGACGCGTAAGTAACTGATTAATATAAAGATGCAAAAGTCCCGTACGCACCGCTCAGTTTTCAATAAAAGGTCCTAATTCTATTAAGAATTAGGACCTTTTTTATTATAAAAAATATGATAACCATCCTTATTGCGTGATAAATTATCCCTCTAATAAGCACCACGCTTTAAACGTGTCGGTTTTCTGCCAGAATATTGTTCAATATATCAATGAATTAGTATTTGTATTTATTAAAAAGTTCATCAGATATCACTAATACTTTTACCACTGATATAAATATCTTTTAGATTTCCCTCAATAGAGCCATTAGCTCCCAGTTTCACATTATATCCTTGTCCATCAAGGACAATATTGTCAGGAAGAGTCAGTGTTTCTGTTAAATTGCTCCAGTCGATATTTATAAAAAGGCGAATTACTTTCTTTCCATCCTCCATTTTATAAAAAGCTTCAGGGATTGGGATTTTATTGGGTGTTTTTGATTGCAATGCCTCAAGCAACTTCTCAGCTTCTTCTTTTGTGTAAATACCGGGAATAGGGTGATGGGGAACATCAGCCTCTCCCGCAGTACTCCATTCTGTAATAATCGATCCGTTACCACCACCCGTTGCCGGACCATCTTTCAATGTAACATTCAATCTAATAGACTCACCGGCAAATAGTTGTATTCTATTGTTGTTATTGTTGATATTTCCAGTATAAGTTTTGATGCCATTGGCTGACTTACGTTTTATGACAAAAAAGCCAGATTGATTTTCAGGCCTGTTATTTTCTGTATTATCCCAGAAAATAAATGGAGGTACATAAATAGCTTGTAATATATCTTCTGCAATCTGAACTGACCCTGTTTTCTTATACCAATTTTTTACGACAATGCCTTTCTGAGAATCTTCGTAATTTAGCGTAATCCAGTCATGGTTATCTTTCAATACGCCATCATATTCCTTCTGTTGTTCACGAAAATGCCCCATATCGAATGTGGCGTTAGCTGGCAGGTTAGGAAATATGATGTCGCAAGAATCTGTTATGTATTCTTCTTTCTTTCCATTGATATCTATATGGTGTATCCCTCCAAATATCACTTTCGCCACTTGCCTCTGCAGGGTTATAACTACTTTCGGGCCATGGGGAGACAATTGTTGCGGTCCGACGGTGGCACCTACGAAATATTCCAATCCAGTTTTATATCCTCCGAATGTCACTTTACCGTATCCAATTTCGTTATTAAGATCTTTATGGGTGAATTCCACTCCTGCAGGGTCTCCATTCGCATTGATAGGTACGGATAAAGCTTGAAAAAAATAATTTGTCTGACTATCATTCCATTTTAATGGTTCTATATCGCCTGTGGTCTCCAATTGGTCTCCAGTACCTGATGCCACTTTATAATGGCCCCAAGATATTGTCCCTTCGGTAACTATTTCGTTTGTGTCAATTTTTTTAGCTTCTATTTGCCGTATATAAATAGTACCATATAGAGGACCATTCCCATCTTTCCCTATGGGATAATAAGAACGTGTTTGTGCAAAAACATTTTCATTTCCTGCAAAGGTTATTTCAACTGGATGCTCTGGTATACCCTCCATCTTTTCGTTGTCGCATCTGGCAAAAAGGAATGTAGACAAACACATATATATTATTACTCTAACTAGATTTTTCATAAATGATTCTTTTTATTTAGTTTTTGTTTTCTGTACCGACAAATGCACCTGTACCTTCGGCTGTATTTTCTTTCTTCAAATCTGTTGTTGTTCCGCCGCCGCCACAAAATGTACCGGCATGATAGTGATAGGCCTTATAGAAGTCGGCATTGAATTTGTCCCATCCTTCATTGTTGCTAATATGCACAGCATTCTTCATAGAACCTATTACGCCACCTATGGTGTAGTAAGTATAGTTTGAAACATTATAGTTCGTGGCAATGGATACTTTGCTAAAAGTAACTCCTCCTGTTACTGAAGCTGCTTGCACATGTCCCACAATGCCTCCGGTAGACGAATGGGAGGTTATAGTCTTGCCCTCTTCATTGGGTTCATATTGGGGGATTCTTCCTCCCATCACACTTCCTACAACGGATATATTCATAATAGAAGGCGTATTATCTATAGTTGTATTCTTCTCGGATAATGTTGTCCTTGCTACTCCTACTATTCCCCCAACATAATTCCATGTTCCAATGGATTTACTGGCATCAACCATTACATTCACTTCGCAATCTTGTATAATTCCATTAAGATGCCCGATTACTCCGCCCGTATATCGTGTAGAATGTCCCTGGCTGCTATTCGTCACATGTATTACTGATCCTCCCGTGAGGTTACTCATTTTCATTAACGTACCATTGAACTGACCAATTACTCCACCTACGGACAAGATATAATAACTATTCTCATCTTGAGAATCTACTGTAACAGATATGTTATCAACCAATTGAATGTTGGATATATTTCCAGATTTTACCCAACCTATCAGTGCACCGATATTATATGCTGGATCATTTGTAGTTTGTGGAATAGTAACCTTCAATTCAGAATTTATCAAATTGACATTGCTAATTATTCCTCCATCGCATTCACGAGCTAATATTCCCCATTCAGTTTTGATACCACTATCTTTACTATCTATTTTTGCATTTTCTATATCAAGTTCTTTTACCGTTCCATACAGGGTGCTGAACAATGGGTGTGCCACACCTAAAATGCTTTTGCCTCCACCATCAAAAGTCACTGTATTGGGCAATTCTACTGATTGGAAAGTCCCATATTCGAAATCTACATCAGTCATGAGGTGCATTTCTTTCCGATACTCGTCTTTCTTTAAGACTGTTATTGGATCGCCTTTTTTCGTATTGCAGATATAGTCTTGCTCGCATTGTTGAAGGGCATTTAGAAAATCCTGAATCTTGAAATCTTTATAATCAGGAATTTCCGGATCTCGATCATTCCACCACTCGTCATCCGAATCGTCTGGATGGATATTTCCTGTCAGATTTTCCAATGAGATGACATATTCCTTATTTGCCTCTAATTTATTTAATTTATCTACTTGAGAGATGGTAATGTAGGGATAGTCGTTACGCCGTCTCAACATAAACGTACTGTAATTGTCCGGAGCCAGATGAAAAGTGGCCGTTCTTTTTCCGTTCTCTTCATTTGTAAATACTTGAGCGGAAACTTTATCGCTCTCCTCATGTACGAATTCAAATTTTAATGTATTATCTTGGAGAGTCAATTGGCAGGCATTCAGTAAGACTTGGGAATTCTCTTCCCCAAGAAATGTTTTATACTTCAGCCAATATTCTTCTTCATCGCCAATATCCTCTATAGTGAGCCGGGTGCAAAGGTGGCGAAACTTCAAATGTACAGCATGTCCGTTTTTTACATCTGCGACTTCGGCTTTCAGAGGGTCAGGATTGTTCTCTTCTGTTGTCTGGTATACGAAGCGATCTAATACTACCGGTTTCAAGGGGGTGTTGTCTGTAATAGGTCCATTCCATTTTTCCAGATAATAAGCAGTAAATGTCGCATTTACGGCATTCCATGGCCAGTTCATTGGAAAATCCGTTTCATTCACCCAACCTTCTTCTGTCAGCGTAAGAGTGGCGTATTGCTTTTCACTTTCACCCTCTTTATCAAGTTTGAATACTGCTGATACATGTATTACGTCTCCTGTTTTAAATTCTCTCTTGTCAGTAATGGATCGAGTTGTCTGCATGTCATATTGCGGACACTCAACTGTGAACTGTACCGGTACTCCTTCTCGTATATCTCTGCCGGATAAGGGTGCTAGTTCATTGTGGCAACTGCACAACACCAATAATAGCATACTATATATTATTCCTATCTTTTTATTCATACTATTTCTTTTTTATTGAAACTTTACTCTGCCTCTATAAAAATCACATGATTGGTTAAATTGTTATCAATAATCGTACCAGCATCTATTTTACCCACAATACCTTTATATTCCTCTTTCGGTAGCGGATAAAAAGGTGCTTGTACCATACCATGAAATTTGCAGTTATCTACTGAGCCATTTGTCATTTCTCCTGCCAAGATTCCCGAAGTACTTTTACAAATCATGATTGCTTGCCTCACCGTGCAATTAGTTATCTGTCCGCCACTGATCCTGGCAGCGATGCAACCGGAAGGTTTATCACTACTTTTACTTCTTACTGTTACAAATTCCATACGCAGGTTTTGCAAATATCCGCCATCAGTAATTTCACCAATTAGTCCCATTCCTTGCTCAGGTTCACTGTCTTTTAAGTCTAGCATAAGATTTTTCAGAATGTGATTACCACCATCCAATGTTACTCCTTCTACCAGCCTTTTGATAAGCGTACCGCTTGTACTCTCTATTTTGGAGCAGTCTATACTATCCCTAAGGTAGAATATCCATTTCTTTTGTTCTGTATAATCTCCATACTTTTCTAATGAATCTTGTTTTTCCTCGGGGATATCCTTCTTATCAGCAATATATGTGTTATACAGAGCAAGCCATTTCTCAAAATCATCGGGAGTGTAAATTCCCGGCAATTTGTCTACTTCTATTTTTGTCGGTTCACCCCATGGCTCTATTTCATGGGGGTACACTGTGGGTACGATACCATCCATCCGAATGGTCATTGGATACTTCCATCCGGATTTCAATTCAGGCAGTGTTTCTTTTACTGATCTAATTTTTTGTATATTGCCGTTTACATCAGTAACCTCAATATAATCTATTTCCATCCCAGAAGGCAGGATTACCGGATATACAGTTCTACTTTCCTTTTCGGTTTCAGACAACTTATAATTTTCTATTTTGCGGGTTTTGAAGGCAGAAAGTCCAGTCGTTTCATTATCTGTTGGTACTTTATCTACTGTGAATGTAAACTGTTCGGCGTTTCCGTTCCACTTCCGGGTGATATGTGCACCGATAACTTTTTCAGTGAGATGTACGGTCAATGCTTTATTTTTTTCTGGAGTGAACCCTTTTCCTAAGAATATCAGTACCATCGAAAATTGATGGCCAAATGTATAATTCACATCTGAATATTGTCGCTTGGTAGCGGTGAGTATATCTTCTATTTGATAACCTCCATTTTTTTCATAATCTTCATTGAATATATGGATATAGTGGGTATGATCATCAGCTGGCAGGTAATTATCTGCTGGTTTTGCATCAGAATAGGGGTAGTAGGCGAATGTTAAACCTAATGTGTTCATTATTACATTTTGTACATTTTCCGATATGAATACAAATTTGCTTGTTCCAGAAGATATGGAATAAGATAAAGGTTCATTTTTCAGATATTCTTTATCACATGTTTCGCTGTCCGGATGACTACTTTGTGTGCCTCCTGCACATTTGTTTTTATGAAACGAATAGAAACCTATCTGATCACCTTCCGTAAAACGGATGTTTGTTCCAAGGTCGTCACCTGTTACTTTGGTTACCACATCAGTCCCCGCAATCTCTCCTTCTATTTGTAGGTACTTATTTGTGCCCACAATATTTTCCCATCCGCTTTCTTCGCTGCAAGCGGTGAGAAGAATGAGGAGTAAAACTCCTGTTATGGAAATGTACTTGATATCTGTTCTCATCTTTTACTTAATTTTTAGAGCACAAGAATATTTTATAATTTTCAGCATTTACTTCTGTATTTTGTATAACAATTATGTGTTCTCCAAAATCAATTTCAAATTTGTCGGATTCAAATAGTGGCATTGGCACATTTGTCGGTATTTCTATATCTTTCCATAATTTGAATTTCCACTGATTTTCATCCCAATTTCCATATCTCATCAATCTGTAGTTTGTCTCTGAGGAATTTTCATTGAATTCTTCCACCAGTGCCACAAGGTCACTCCAATCATTTATTCCACTTTCGTTTATCGTAGGATTGTCGGTCATTACTCTGCTCCATGGCCATACTTGAATGTCCCCGAAAAGTAATTCTGGATTACCAAAATCTTTAACCAGCTTTACATCGATTATGAGGTGATACCCTGACATGAATTCCAGGGAGATGTTATCAAAAACGTTATCTTTTGTATAATACTTCATTCTTGCAGGCAGGAAGCCTGCGTATTGAGTCTTTTGATTCTCATCTTCATCTTGTATTTCGATTATCACTTTAGGCCAATAAGTGCTACCAAAAGGATAAGCACCGAAACTATGTGGTGGGAAAATCCACATAGGAGTAGAGTAATACGTTGTTGTTTGGGTATCCTCATTATTTGATTTCGTCAGTGGTTTGTTTTCAACAAGGCATGCATTATCAAAATTATATCCACCAGTTCTACCAATCACTCCATTATTTCTTCTGAAGATAGTGGAAGATGGGGTAACTGGATTATTTAGCGGTACTTTCACACTATTCAACCAGACATTAACTTCTTTCTTGAAAGCTTGCTGAATAGATTCATCGTCACTGTAAAATCGAAATGTGACTGCACTCATCTTGTGCACTAGCTCAAATCGGAGTGGTTGACCTATTTCCGGATTGAGGATCATTCCCCAGATTATATCCACTTCTTTAGCCTCCTCACTATTCGTGGGCGCTATCATAGCTTTATATCCACTATTCGTACTCATATTCGGATCCTCCGGACCAAAATAGAAATATGTAAAGTTATCAATCCATACTTCTATCTCATTATTTTTTTTATGAATGGTTGTCAGTGTAGGGTCTTGTACAGGATAATTCACAAGATTATCCAAATAGATAGTATCTTTTCCCGTAATATTTATATCTTTCCATCTCAACTTCTCCGTTTTGCTGTTATTGGTATATACATATCCGTATCCTTTTTCATCGAACTCACATATTGCACTTTGTATCTTTCCGGCAGATAACGACGGATAAGTGAAAAGCATAGTTCGGCTCTTTATCTTTTCATGCTCACCAGCCCGGGTGGCGATACTTGTTCCATCTACCGTAGCATAAATCATAATCGGGTCATCGGGATTAAATACCGGAATAGTATTTTCTGTTTCCTCTGTTGTACATGCTCCTGTCAGCAGAAGCACTGCAATAAGTAGAAATCCCGATAAAATAGAATATAATTTTCTTTGTGTATTCATATGTATATCTATCAGTTTGTGGGTGTAACAGGTCCTATTTCCATATCATCAACCGTAGCTGTATTCCAGGGTTTAACTTCTGCTGTCAGAACGATTATTTCTAAAGTATTGCTGTCAATAGACAGTGTCAAATTAAGTATGTGCGATGATTTCAATGTCAAAGTTTCTGTTTTAAACTTATATAGTACCTCTTCAGCATCATGTCTCTTTACTTGGAAATAGAGAAAATCATTACCTTCATTTAAAAAATTCTGTTCTGGTACAATTCCCTGAAAAATATATTCTTGATAAATAACTTCCTTACCTGTATTATCAGTTTCCGGTGTGGGGGCTGTCCTTGATGAGCAATACATTTGGATATTCTTTCTTTTCGAGTCATTGACGGGAAGTGCTTCATCATTTTTGGGGACTCGTACCGTACGGAGTGCGTCATTATCTATCACTCCTGAATAATCCACTTCATAATTCCTCAGCATTGCACGCATATAAACACCCTTTAAAGCATTTTCTGGAAACATTCCTTGATCGGGAAATTCGCTGACCGGGAGTTTTACCTTTACCTGTACCATGGCAAATGCGTGGTGAAATTTTAATTTTACGGTTTTGTCTTGTTCACTGATGAGTTGGCGGTGATGGGTAAGCAGTAAATCGGCATTTTTGAAGTTTTCCTTTGTACTTTGATCAAACGGTACTTCATTGAAATACTTATTGCCGGGGAAGTATGCTGCTTCAAACATATAATAAATAGATGTAGGATTCAAATTCTTCCATTTGAAACCCTTATTGTTAAAGGGAATAAACTTGTACGGATATTCTTCATCTAATGCAGTCCTTTCAAAGTCGCATTCGTAGATGTATGCTGTTGGGGAGTTATCTGTAAAGTCTGGAGTTGAATAACTCACCGGATTGTATAATCGGATTTGATCCCCTTTTTTGAAATAGGGAACCACATTCACTTCATCACTATTGTCTCCATTCATGGCAACACTGAATGTCATAGTTTCCGTGTCCTGCTGTGGAATGGTCACCGGAACTTCTTCTGATGAACAGGCACCAAGCACCGAGCACAGTGCTATTAATATGTATTGAATCTTATTATTCATCATTTTTTTAAGTTTGTTAGGGTATTTCAGTAGTGGAATTTACTTCTTCCCAGTCTCCTTTGATCTCTGGCTCTGAAATCCAGTCTACCACTTGTGCTTCGAGTTCCACTTCCCCTTCCGCTCCGGGTGATACGTCTGAAATCTTAGCATGAACCTTGACATGTGTGCCACGTACCAGTGATTCTAAGTTTGGGAATTGCTTGGGTGTTAGTTCATATTCTTGGTCATTTGATTCTACGGTTAACGAAAGCATATAGATTTGCTTGCCAAAGTCCGAAATCCAGTTCTTGGTTTCAGGCAAATAATAAGCGGTTGGATCTATCCATTTATTTTCTTGAAACTTTAAGTTAATCTCTTGGGAAGATTCATATGGTGATAATGCTGTTCCTTCCGGCATTTTATAATCTGTAACCCAAATTGTATTATCATCATCTTTAGGATCCACTTGTCCTTGAATTTTTATTAGAGTTTCCCAGGCATTATCGGTTATATTCGGAATCAGATAAGATTGCTTTGCTATATCTCTGATAGTCCATTTTTTTATCGTAATATTATTATTCATCTCAAAAGTAAAATCAAATTTCACAACTGCGTAAGCCATATATATAGTTTCTTTTACAGTATATATGGATGATTCTCCTTCTTCCGGTTTCCAGTCTTCTGGTTGTGTAAGATCTACTTCGTATTTCTTGGAAGTAATGGGAAGGTATCCGTCGTTATTTGACTGATATGACTCCTTGATTTCTGAGTCAAGTACTAGCAGGCTCAGATTCTCTATAATCATCGTTTCATTTTCCCAATTCATCTTGTCTTTCAATATGTTTTCCACATTAGCCAGTGCATAGATACACTTCACACTTTGTGTAGTCTTCAGTCGCGTCCGATACTCAAAATTGTCTGTTGTTGTTTTATAATCCAATAACCTGTTTAACTCCACTTTCTTACTGTCTTTATCTATTACAATAAGACGCAATGTCTTTACCCGTTCACACTCGGGCTTATTGGAGTCGTCTTGAGGGGCAGCCAGCATCACATTAAGGTCCAACAACACAGGTTTGGGCTGTTGGATGAACTGTTCTATGTCCTCATTGCTTTGACAGCTGCAAAGACTGGAAAGTAGTAGGGTGAACAGAAGGATAATATGTGCTGTTTTGGTTATCATGGGTTGTTTTTACATTTCTATATTGTTTATACGTACGGTCCAGCCGTTAATGGTGATTCTTACATTAATCATGTTGCCGTTGGAGCTTTGCGTGAAGAAAAAGACGATAACGTATTCGTCCTCACGGTCCAGGTATTCTTGTTGGGGATGTTCACGGTCAAGCATTTTGTCCAGCGAACCTTCGGTAGGCATTAGCATGATATACTCTATGAGGTCTACATTGAGCCATACCTTGCCGGTGGTCTTATGCCGGATGGTAAGCCGTGGATGCGTACCATAAATCAGTCGATTGGTATTAAGTTCAGCACAAGTAGTGGTTAGTACTACGTTGCCTTCGGGGTCGTGGATATCGCCATCACCCAAGTAATAAGGGGAATAGGTGAGGGGCAATTCTTCGGTAACCGCTGTGTTGTTATAGGCTAATAGGGCGTTGTTGTCCGTAATGCTGAATTCAAACTCATCGGAGGGGACGCTGGAGGATGTATTGTTGGCGTCAGCCTGTATGATAAGACGGAAAGTATTGGTATCTTTCATTAGTGGAAAGCGGATGTCTGATGTTGCAGCATCGGGTATGGTTACGGTTTGCATACCGTAGAATAGGGGTACGAGATCACGGTCTACGTTTTGTGCTTCGGCATTCATCCGAACGCTGTAGTCCTTGATGCGTGAATTTGTTCTGTCGGCAGGAGCCAGGCAGAGGTAATCGTCGCTGTTCAGTCCGGTCCATGCCAATATCTGGTAAGTTCCTGGTTGTAGATCCAGCAGAATATTGTTTCTTCGGGCTTCTTCAGCGGAGATATTCATCTCCTTCAGATAGTTTCCTTCCTCGTCAAAGATAAATAGAGAGACTTGATCCGCTTCGTGTTGCCAGGCGTCGGCAAATTTCATGTTGTAGTCATAAACAAAATGCAGATAGTGCTCGCAGGGAGGAAGAACCTCGTGCACAAAACTGCACGCCGCCAACAGCAGGGAAAATGCCAGACCCATGACGGCTGAAACGGAATGTATATAAGCAGAACGTCTCATAATGAACTGTTTTTTTCAAGTAAAGGTTAGGAAAAAACAGCCGGAAGGCGGATGCATGAATGCCTTCCGGCAGAGTCTTCCTTATTTGTATGCTAAAGGATTAAAATTCAATATCGTTTACACGAACGGTCCAGTCTAAAATTTGAACATCGACTTCCATATAGGCTTTGTTCTGTTCGTCCGGCTTAGGAGGATTAACAGGATCTGGATCCGGTTCTTGAGGATCGGTCGGATTAGTCGGGTCATTAGGATGTCCGAGTTCTGAGATTTTAGAAACTGACAGCTTATATATATTGTTACGCACTACGGCAAATTCCATAATTCCCATATTAGTATTCTGTCCATTATCATTGTGGCGGTTCCAATAGATGTAATAAACATTGCCATATTTGTCCTCATCCATTCCCTGAATTGGGATTCTTTTGGCTTTACCTTTTAATGTCTCCCTGAGAGTCTTCAATTCTTCGTCTGTGGTGGGTTCGCTATCAGCTATTAAAGTATTTCCAGAAATATTCCATGCTTCTTTGAATGAATTCCAATTGTTATAGAAACTTCCATTATATTCATAAAGAGCTGCAGTGGTTGCCTTATTGATAAAATCACCGCTAACTTTAGCCTTGAATACTACAGCTGTAGACAGTCCGTTTTGTTGAGAAGCTACGCTGGGAACAGTGTTTTCGGTACAGTAGCCCATGATATAATACGCAGGATTTGCTGTATTCTCTGGTTCTTTAAAATCTAAAGGTAAGTATGGCTCGTTATTTTCTTCTTTATCAATCTCGCTGTTGGCCAGTGGAGTGAAAAATAGCCCTTTTCTTATAGCCAAAGCTTCTGATGACTCTTTTCCGTCTTCTGTGATTTTTGATAACCAAGTCTTTTTACCGTTGGTACTATTCCAGTCACAGTCCACAACATAATTATTTACCGTTTCTGCACCACCATAAGTTATTTTAGTCTCATCCGGATCAGTACTGTCTCCTCCTTCTTTCGCTGCAACTCGTTTCAGGTGATAGAATGATTTGGAGACATTCATTAATTTATATTCTTCTAGTGTAACAGTCAGTTTAGTGGCATCTGTATTTCTATCTTTGATTTCATATTCATTTTCATCATTCGCGGCTTTGTAGTCGAAACGTGCTACAGCTCTTTCTACTTTGGCTGTGGCTGCCAGTTTATAATTTCCCTCTTCAGTTACAAAATGTACAGCCTGCTTTCTGTCGGGGTCACTATAATTTCCAGTTCCTACGTTGGTATCGGTCATAAAGAAACGTTCTTTGTCTTTATCTGCATACTTTGTTATAAACTCAGTTACAGTTTCTGTAGTAGCCATTTCTGATTGGTCTTTCCATCCTGTCTGTGTGAGCTTTCCGTTATAATAGTTGTATATCTCGGGGGTCGGATTAACAAACGCATAAACAGCATAGTATTTATCTGAATTTGTGTCTAATGTCACATTGTTTATACGGGCGGTATAAGATTTATCGTTTCCGTGTACACCCTCCGTTGTTTTATCTGGACTTTGTGCTATACCCACTGATTTCACAAAGCAGATTTCTCCTTCCTCTTTCACATAATATATCTCTCCTTCTTGCTCCTTATCTTTCACATTTACTACAACAACCAGTACTTCTTTCACAGAGTTTTCGTAATCTTGTCCATCTTCTGTTTCAGTCGAAGGACTGGCAGTTCTCGTAGTTATCGGCATCTTAATACTAACCTCCATATAATTCTGTGACGCAGTAGATGGAGGAGTATTCTCACCACCTTGCAATTTGTCGTCACTGCACGACCATGCCAATACAGGCACCAATCCTGCTAATAGTAAATTCCTGATTTTCATAATTGTTGCTTTTTTATTTATACGTTAATTAAATATATGATCGTAACTCTTTTTTATTTATTGTTTATCAACTTACTTTCTCTCTTTCAGCTGTTTTTCCAGTTCTTTCAGCGTCTCTTTTGCCAGCTCTTTCTGCGGGCCTTCCATTGCTTTTTGCAGGTAGCGATGTGCAGCCTCTGCATCACGACGCATTAACGCTGCATTTGCAGCATTCAGGTTAGATACCGGATCGTCGGGATACATGCGTACGGCAATCTCAAACACTTCGTTGAACTCGGGTGTACCCGGTTCATAGCTTTGTGCCACCCGGTACATCTCTTCCAGACTTAATTGGCGAGGGTCAGTATATATCAATTCTTTGGCCTCCTCTACGGTGAAATTACGAATGGTATATTTCACCAGGTAATCCGAATGGCGTAGAGCAGGGAACCACTCACGCAGCATGAATCGGTAGACATCCCCACCACTTATCTCCATCAACTTCCGCTCTCTGCCGTCGAAGATGTCCGTTCCATCTATGATGGCGAGTATTTGCTCTTTTTCCGGAAGGTCCGAAGTTTCTGTCATGCGGCGTAATCCTTCCCAATCTTCGGGTTCGGATGACACGGAGAATTCGGCGTTGCCAAAATCATACAGCCCACGCACATAATTGCGCAGGGCTGTGGCACGTCCCTGCGCAAGCCGTGCATTGTTGCTATAGCTACCCTCAGGCGATGCATATCCTTTGATGTCGACGGCTGTGATGGTGGCGAAACGGTTGTTGCGTACCGAGTCGATAGTGGCCTGTATCTTTGCCAACTCGCGCGGGTTGTTGCGATATTGGGGATGAATCTCTGTCCGGTTGACGGGAAAATCGAGGAAGGCACTTCCTGCCAGTTGGCGTGTCTTCACTGCTTCATGCTTCGGAGCGATGTATTCCACCAGTAGTTGAGGTTCTTCCGGTTCGCGGAAGTCCATCTGTGCTACCGGTTCGGTACTTTGTTGCAACACTTCCCAACCGCAGCCACAAAGATCAGTAATGAGCTTTAGTTCAGACTGTTCCATCCAAGGGAGGTAAGGAATGCGTACGTTGTATTCCATTGTCTGAGCGGTCTGTCCCTTACGTTGTACAACGTAACTGGCATTGCGTTTTTTGGCCGGAAGCCGTTGGTAAAGCAGATGCCGGGTACGTCCATTAATCAGCATTGCGGGCAGTGTATCCTGATGTCCGCCACCCGAAAGTAGGGGAGTGAGCTCTACTGAACGGGAAGATTTTACAATGAGAGGAGTGAGATCCAACGTCAGGTCTATCATCAGGAAAGAATCCACGCGTTGTACAGACTGTTGCCGTACAATCACTTTTCCTGAATTTTCTCCTTCGTCATGGGTAGCAGTCTGTGTTTGTGCCACAGATGTGTTAGTGGCAAATAGACAGGCTAGTATATAAATTATAGGTTTCATTGATTTTGTAAGTATGTTATTTACTATTAGGAGATCAGAACATATAAACGAGGCTTACTGCCGCTTTCGTGGGACCCACATAATTCTTGTGTCCTTTATCGAGGCGTGTTCCACAGCTTGCACACGGATATTTGTCATACTTCACGTAAAGGTAGCCAACGCCCACTGAGGCTTCCAGATTCCAGTGCCTGTTCAGCAGCCATTGGTATCCGAAACTGATGCCGCCTCCTGCCATCCATCCTTGAAACCGATAATCGGCCAGCTCTGGAAAAATATCGAATGGCAATTCTATTCCGGCAGCATTAAACTCACCACCCAGTGTGTGTACACCTATAAAACCTTTATAAAACGGTTCGCAGAACCAATAACGGTATTCAGGTTGTAATAACCAGTGTTTCCATTGTTTGTGATTGCCAAATTCGAAAGGATTGATGCTTCCAAACAGAGAAATGGTACTTTTGGCAGATACTTTTGTCTCTATGCCACCATTAATGGAAGCAGTTCCCCATCCCAGTAGATTCGTCTTGACCGTAACTTGAGCACATAAAGTGCCGAATTGGAACCACAAAAAGAAAAATAAAATGAATTTTCTCATCATCATTATATCTGTCAGTTTTGTTGTACTAATTTTAATAATACAATCCATTCAGAACTTTCTTCCCGAATGTCTGTGTTTGGTCTCCATCTGTCGCAGGAGGCCTGATAACTATTAATTAATTAAATAATGTTCTTTCAAGCAGGTTCTTTTGCTTACAATATTTGTTTTGCAAAAATCGCATATAATATAAATTTATAAATTATTTTTCGTATTGCTGTTATTAAAAAAAGTCCTTTAATATATTAAGAAAAGTAGTATGTACTTGTATATCAATAGTATGTAAGCATTTCAATTATGTAATAATTATCCGGGATATATTCTTCTTGCTGCTTCTGTGTGAATAATATAGGTGATGATATCAATCATATATAATAAAATATCTCCCATATTATCATTACAATAATATGGGAGATATATAAAAATCCTATTGATAAAGTCTGTTGTATGATGTTTTATATATTCTTTTTCCAATGAAGAAATGAATTCTTGTCGACTTTATCTTTTCCTATTAATTGCAGGTTGTAGGAGTTTAAGCCCGCATAGCGGTATTCGCCATAATTGATGCCACCCAGCAAATCTATGTTCAGAAATGCGCGGACAAGCTTCAAGCCGCATTTCTCTATTTTTTCGACTATACATTTTCCTCCTAAAAGGTTCATTAGTAGATAAGCTGAAACTTCGTAAGCACACCAACCGCATTCTTCCAGATACAGATGGATGCAGCTTTCATTAGATTGTTCTTTTTCAAATACTTCAGAAACTTCTTTTTTCATGATAATCTATTTATTTATTTAGGTCTATATTATATGGTACGATCAATCGGAACTTATTTTCCCTATATTTAAAACAAAGTTCCCGCTCTACTGTTTTTTCAAGAGTTGAAACTATTCAGATTATTAACAGTATAAAAGAGAACATAACAAAATGCTATGTGTCTCAATACTAACGCATGAACAAGGACTTCAGGCCATCAAACATACCTGGAAGGGCTATTGTACCATGCACTTCGTCCGGGAACTTTTTGTATATAGCACGCAGATGTTGGCTCTTCATCTCTGGAATGATTCTTTCTCCTAAACTGTCAGCCAATGCGAACTGGTCCAACTTCACATTAGGACGTTGGCGGGTAGCAAAGGCAACATAGAGTTGTTCTCCCGAAAAGTCCTTCTGACCAACTTCTTTCTCGGCTTGCTTCAGGAAAACTCCCCGGTCCCACCATAAGCTGGGATCTATTGCCATGAAGGTATCAAACGACTCAGGATAGTCGAGTAGAACCTGTAGGGTAAATAAACCTGCGTATGAATGTCCTACTAAGAAATTGCGGCCGTTGGCAGAAACTTTTTTTTCTATTTCCGGGCGCAGTTCTTCAGTTAAGAAACGATAGAAAGCCTTCATCCCTCCACCTTTTGGAGTATCTCCAGGCTGAATACTGCCATCCCGTCGTGCAGCCGAACTAGTAGGGGTGAAATCTCTGGTACGGTCTGTATTCAAAACAGCGACTACAACACAAGGGGGTAATGAAGAAACCCTTGAAGAAGCAAAGAAACGGGTAAAACCTACTACGGAATGGAAAAATACATCTCCATCCAATAAGTAGAGAACCGGGTAGTCTTTTTCTTCTTCATCCGGTTGTTTTTCCGGTTCATAAATCCAGTACATCCTTTCTTCATTCAGTATGTTGGAGAATAAAGAATGGCGGGTTCCTATATTAATAGAGTCCTGCCCTTGTACCGGTAGAGAAGACGTCCAAGTTATCGTAATAAGCAATAGTATATAAAAACTTTTCATTTTATCTGATTCTTGTTACAAAGTTGGAAGAAAATATTGGTTTTATCAATCCCTACTTGTGGGTATTTTGGGTAGGATTATTCGCCAAAGTTGGTCATAAATCTCTATCTCTTTCTTCTTTTGTTACAAGCTTCTGCCATTACCCCAATTCAGGCTTTTTCTTTTTGACGAATAAGTCGTTTGTAATCGGTTCTATTTCAATCGTATAATAAGGCTACACCCTTTGCTCGGAATGGCTACACCCTTTTGTGCTTAGGGCTACACCATCCTGACCAAAGGGTGTAGCTATCCTGATGTTTGGCTAATGAGACAAAGTCATAGCCTTTCTTTGAAGTAAACAGTGTGTGATTTACTTTTACATCGTAATTGAATGAGGTACATAAAAATAGAAAATCCCCGGAACTGATTAAAATTCCGGGGATTCTCTATTCTATTCTCTCTGTTACTTCTTTATCTTTATCACTTTTTCTATTTCTTCCAAATTATACCGGGCTGCTTCGTTACCATTCCGGGCAGCTTTGGTAAATTCAACAATAGCTTGATCCTTATTGCCACTCAGCAGGTAGTAGATGCCGTTATTATTTGCATATTCGGCTGTCTGTTTATTGGATTTATCCAGATACTTCCGGGCATCGGGCAAATCTTTTTTAGACAAGGCTACAGCGGCAGCATTCAAGTTGGCTACTTCGTCATCAGGATACATACGTACAGCGATGTCGAAAACCTTGATAAAGTCGTCGCCACCTTTGGGATAGCTGTTGGCCACCAGATACATCTCGTTCAAACTGAGATATTGGGGCTGTGTCTTGATGATCTCTTTTCCTTCGTCTACTTTGAAATTGGCAATCGTATAGTCTATGCGGCAATTTACTTTACGGAGTGCAGGGTATAATTCCTTTAGCATTGTACGATAGGGAGCGCCACCACCTACACGTTTTATTTCCTCTTTCCGGCGGGCTATATCGCTGGTGTTTCGGATGATATTGAGGAATTCGGTTTTCTCTTTCATGTTAGAGGCTTCCAGAGCTTTTACCAGTCCTTCCCAATTTTCACCGCCAAAGGAGACATTGTAGAGATTGGCAGGAATCTGTTCGTGTACGGACAGGTATTTCTTCAACGCTTCGGCACGGCTCTTAGAGAGTTGCTCATTGAGTTTAAGCGGTCCTTCGGGGGAAGCAAATCCTTCAATGTAAACACCGGCAATGGTCAACTTCTTGTCATTCTGTACCTTATTGAACATCTCCCGGATATTCCGCAATTCCGTCTGATTGTTCATGAAATCCGGTAGAATAACGGACTTGCCTACGGGGAAATCGAGATGAGCTTCATATTGTTCGCTACGTGCTTTTACTACTTCTGCTTTCGGCTGAATGTAAGAGGGGACAGGTTGCAGTGCAGCCAGACGTTTGGTCTCCGTAGAAACTCCGTTCATAATCATTTCCTGTGTCAGTACCTCCTGGTGTCCTCCGCATCCGCATAAATCTTCTTCCAGATTCAGATAAGCATTTTCCATCCATGGTTCGTAAGGAATGACTTGTGTGTAGTTCAGAACTTCCTGAGTATTGTAAGGTATCTCCATATTAGTTGTTTTATCCAAAGCCATGGCGCGGAGATAGGCCTTTTGCCTTCTGCGTCCGTTGATAACGATTTCCGGCAATACGACACTGTTGTCCGTACCTGTCAGTACGGGAGTTAGCGTTAGGGTGCGGTCATTGCTGACTTTCAGGTTCCGCATATCCATCTGCATATTTATGTAGAGCGACTCTCCCTGTTGCCATAGGGAGGCATTGGTGATGTTGATGGCATCTTTATAGAATTTTTGCGCGCTGACCGGAAGTGCGGCTATGAGGCACAAAACAGAGTATATCAGTATTTTCTTCATGACTATATTATTTTATGACGTATATGATGTTTAATGCTACCTTGGTAGGACCAATGTAGTTTTTGTGTCCGCTGTCGAGTTTGCTGCCGCACTTGCCGCAGTTGTACTTATCGTAGTCTATGCGGGCATAGCCTACACCGATTTCCGCTTCCATGCTCCAGCGCTTGTTCAGTATCCATTGATATCCATAAGAAATGCCGGCTCCATAGATATTGCCCTGATAGCGTTCGTGTCCCAAACCTAATATATTCAGGTTGCTTACATTCGCTTCTGCATAATGGGCGTGCAGACCGAAGAAATGTCCGTAGAAGCGCTCGCACAGCCAGTAACGAAGTTCAGGCTGTACCAGCCAGTGCTTGATTTGTTTGTGATCCGAGAATTTCCAGGGATTGTAGTTACCGGATACATCGAGGGTCAGCTTCTTGGAGAGTCCGACCTCAAATCCAAGGTTAGCCGTAGTGGTAGCCCAATACAATGCATTGGTCTTTATTGCAAATTTAGGCATGTAGTGGCTTTTGTCCTGTCCGTACGTACTGATGGTGTATGTGAGCATCAGGGCTGCCAATAAAAGGAATTTAATCGTTTTCATATTTTCATTACATTATATTATCGTAAAACAATAGCCGGATTTTGCAGTAACTCTTCCACTTTATATGTGGCGGAATAGTTATAATTCCTCAGAGTGAAAGTAACCACATCATTCAATTTGGCTCCGGCGTATATAGTAGTTGAATAAGTGCTGGTGCGACTGACAGTAAAACCGGATGCAATGCCGGTATCTGATGAGGTTACCGTATAGCGGGGGATATTGAGCAAGCCGTTATTCTGATAAACCTTTATCGTATTACCCACCGTTACTGACTGCGCCAGAATATTCTCGAAGCCAATGGTCGTAGGACTGAATCCGGGAGCGGATATTATCAGCTTTTCACTGCTTAAAGCTTTCTTAGAGGTAAACGTGACGGTTTGTCCTCCTGAAGGCTGCGAAGCGTAAGTCCGTTGATAACCACCTGCAACTGCTGTCCAACCGCTTTGGGTGGTTTGCAGGTTTTGGGTTGCAATAAACACCGTTAACGGGTATGTGGGCGGATAATCCGGGTATGATGGAATGGTAAACATAAAGCTGGCTGTATTGTTCGCACCGTAATTTACCGTATTGTCTCCGTTGACGGAAACATTGGTAAAGTGGCGCGATTTTACTTCCACGCTCTTTGTCTGGAAGATTTCATTGGCTATCAAAACGGTTTCATCGCTGTTTTCAAGACTGGTACGGAAGTTCAATACTTTGGTTCCGGGACCGGTGGCCCAATAGACATACTGATACCCTCCGTTAGTGTACTCCAGTTGCAGGTTTTTGTTAGGCTCTACCGGATAGAGGTTGCCTGTGGTAATGGTACACTTCAACGGATACAAATAGTAGGGTATTGCCGATGGAATAGTGAAGCTCAGTGCTACGTCCTGGTCACGGGCAGTGTATATTTCGGGTGATAAACCGGCGGGATCGAACAGATATAACGCACTGGATATGACCGTAATGGTACGTGAAAGTACACCTGCCTTAACGGTAATTGTAGCCTCATATTGTCCCGTAATGATGCGGGATACATCGGCAGAAATATTCCCATTTCCGTCATAAGAGAGATTATGAAGTATGCTTCCCTGATCTTCGGCTATGGATACGCTGATTTTAGAGTTATCAGTCACGCCGTTGGCTGTGTATTGGGCTGATACCTTCAAGGTGCCTGCCTGGGTGAACAGGAAGTGCAGCCTGCTTACTGTCAGCACATTGTTGTTATTGTCGGAGATAGAAGGAGATTCCTTGAATATCTCGGCATAGATATTATTGGAAGGTTCTGAAGTTTTAGCATCGGCAAATTCAGTACTTCCGTTTGCACTCTCGCTGAAGGATTTTATCACAACCTTGTAGTGGTAATTCCTCATGACGGGGTAGGGCTTCTTGTCTGTATCAAGAAGCTGTATCTTGTAATAAAGCTCTTCGGTCTTTCCTGCCAGTTTTCCCTTAATGATGATATAGGTCTGATCGTTGGAATAGTTCTCATTCTCGAACATATATTTGGCATCCATGTTACAGTCTGTTTCTGTCTGATCGATTTTGGAGACGGGACTGCGAGGCAAGGTCGGCGTGCCGTCTATCAAGGTGAACGGGGTAGCGGGGGCATTCGGGTTGAATGGAGCCACCGTTCCGTTACTTGCATAGTTACAGAGCGCATATCCTGTTACTTCGAAATTCGTAGCTTCGGTTTCTACAGTCACTTTGGCCAGGTTGCGGTAAAGTGTGACATTGGGAGTGTCATTGGCGGAAGAGATTGTTTGTCTTCCCCAGAATACTAAATTGGTGCTGTTCAATGAAGGTATTATCTCCCTTTCATCTTTCTGCATGGCGGCACGTTCGTCAAAACTATCCCATTGGGAATAATTGGCAATGAGGTGGATGATTCTTGCGTCATCGGGTATATTTGCCTGGAATGTCCCGGTACCATTACTGTTACTGCTCAGGAGCGAGGCATGAGCCCGCCCTATGAATAGTCCGTTGGCATCGAAGGTCATCAACCACAGGTCGTTAACAGCATTCTCATCTGTGACGGCACGGGTGAGTGCCGGTGTATATTCAGGCATATTTACCGAGAACTGAAAGGCGGTCTTATCGTCATTTCCAGTCGAGGGAGTGCCGAGAGTAGCTTCATCTGTACACGAAGCCAGAAGAAGACCGAGGAGTGTTATAAGGTAGGTTAATCGTTTCATACTTTTCTAATTTTAATCCATCAATACTGTTTACCGGATGTCGCGGACGCATCGGACGGATGCATTCAGCGGACTGAATTTACCACCTTCTCCAACGCGGGGGTCCATGAAGTTTACAGCACCGGAAGCATTCGAACTCCAATAATAATTTCCTTCAAGGATGCCTTTAACTTCACATATCCGTATGTTTTGTAGGACATCTATCAGGTAGATTTCCGCTTGCGTGGGCATACGCCAGTCGGAATAGGTTTCTCCGGTAGTGGCATCCCGCTCTACATAATCCCGGCATTTGATTCTGGATGCGGTGTATGTGCTTGCCGTTGTCGTACCATGTTGTGAGGCAAGCATGAAGTGCGGAGAGATTCTCCGGTTGTTTTCTTCCGTATCTATGGCTGCGTGTTCGCTATCTGTCAGCGGATAACCGAGTACGGCATTGTCACGTATGTACGAAGCGTAAGATGCGCCTAATGCGGGATTGGCTGCATAATGGGAATATCCGCTGCCGAAGTCTTCGTCAAACTCGTCCGGATTGGGAAGAGTAGAGAAGTCGGCGACGAAGGAATTCATTATATACATCTTCGTATTATTTTGCCCCTGGCTTCCTCCGGGGACATCGGCTGAAATGTCAGAACCGATATAGAGGGCCGGATATTGGGAGACAGTGACAGGTTGTGTAAGTCCGGCACCATTGACTACCTGAAAGGTGATATCTTTGGCTAGGAAGTTTTCAGGAAGAGGACTTGTTATGGTTATGTTGCCGGACTTTACATTCGGGGTAGCGGTGATGGTTATCTCTTTTCCACCGTTGGAAACCGATACACCATTTACAGTAATCTTCTGTATTTCTACATCCGGTGTGGATGACTGGAAGGTAGTGGTGAACTGCGTACTGTTGGGCATCGAAATCTTGGTATCTTTTACATAGATGAAATTGATTCCTTCTACGGAAACAAGTACTTCGTGGGTGCTCCAATCCTGTATGGTGTATCCGGCATTCAGCGGAAGTGCGGAATGCGGGTAGGTATCACCTTTCTTGTCTATGTTCACGCGGATATCATACAGGCGATTACGTTCCAGTTTATAGAGATTTTCAGTCTGGCCCGTGCTTCCGTCCGATAGCCGGTAGTTTACCGGTATTTTGTAATAGTTCTGAGTAGTAGCGTTACCATCAGTGTCCTTTACAGGGACATTGATGAGTACATAACTTTCCCTGTTCGTATCTTTGGTCCAATCATTGGCATACGAATAGAGGATGAATTGATTGCTATTGCCTGCACCTGTATTTTGTTCCGTAAATGAGTTCATGCTTTGCAGAGTGGGGGCATTTACACTACCGTCTGCAATGGATGAGCCACTGGCGGCATAGTTGACCATCTTTTTTGAAGGTATATTATTGTCTATGGGGGTGAAACCGTTTACATAATTCAGGCTTATTCTGATCTTGGCGGCCGCGCGTTTAAGAACAACGGGAATCTCTTTGTTGACGATGATTCCGTCATTCAGTACCATTGTATGCTTTCCGTCCATCAGGAAGGCATCTTGTTTCTTATCAGCATCCAGAATAGGGGCGGTGAGTGCCTTCAGTTCCGGAAGGGATAATCCCGCAGCCGGAATGGTTGCCGTATGGTTGGCTACTACATAAATGGTATGGTTGATGTTCTGATCGAATTTCTCCTGTGCGGCATCCAGGGTAGCTGTATGTTCCCCGGTTCCGGTCAGTTCGGGAGAGAACGCAAAATGCTGGTAGAACAGGCATTCGTCTGCTCCTTCACGGTAAACGAAAACATCTAATGATTTTATCGTATTTTCATTGAGCGCTTCTTCACCCGGCTCTTCTACGGCACGCGAAGCCACGGAGCTGGGCATAGACAGTTTCAGGGTAATTCCGCTTACCGATCCTGTTCCTGCCGATTCGATGGAAGAATCATCCTCGCAAGAGGTGAGTCCCCAGAATAATGAGAGTATCAGCGGGAGGATATATAGTTTATTTCGTTTCATAATTCATCTTATTTATATTCGGTTTGGCGGATTAAAATATCCGTGTCGTTCTCGCCCGGAAACTGGCGGTTGCCATTGCTTTGCTTCGGATTGATCTTGAGTTTCACGCCTCCTGCGGTTATGTAGAAGTAAGTGCTCTTAGGATTCCCACTCCAGCGTTTGGTGGCTCCTACCTGTATCGTATATGCTTCATCACGGGCTATTCCTTTGGAAACGTTGAGACCGTCGTTCATGCCAAACGTAAAGTCAAGTCCATTGGTCAGAGTAGCGGTCCAGATGGCACCGGCAGGGGCTGTCAGACTAAAACTGTAGTTGGCGTAGGAAGTCTCATTATGGGCTTCTCCGTTCGCTATGTAGGGAAATTGCACGATGCCTGTAGTGGCACCGGCGTCATCTCCATTGTACGGTTGAAGCTGATAGTCGTCCTCCGTGATCTCTTGTCCGATTTCAGACGAGGTAAGCTCCCATGGATAGGGAGTCGTTTTTATTATTAACTGGTTGTCCGGATGGTCGAGCATAGCCATGACGCGGTAAACTGTATTATGCAGCAGACTGTACTTATGGGTTGTCTGCCCCTGATCGGTAAGATATCCCCTGTACGTATAGCTGATCCCGTTGAACAGTGCCTTTATGCGGATATAGGGAGTGTTAGCGTCCGGTGTAGCGTCAGGAGCTATATTTCGATATGTATAGAATGAAGCATGTGCATTCTCCGGTACTATTTCAGATAAATCAGACGGCATAAGTTGCAGAGTTGTTCCTCCAAGAAATACCTCCGAAACATTCTTCTTGCTAATGGGCGTCGGCATTGATGTTACCTCTGGACTACTATTTGTATTAAGTATCTGATTGACAAATTCTATGGAGTTGACAACTACACTCGAACTCTCCAATCCCTGATTCTTGAACATATAGATGTCCAGCCGTGCTACCAGGCGTTCCATAGGAACTTCCGCTACTACATATTCACTATTGATTGCAACTTCCTTTTTTCCGACCATCAGGATATTGCTGTCAGTAAAAGCGTTGCCGGATACCGTCAGGCTTTCCAATTGCTGCAATGTAAGGTCGGGAGACACCGGAACAGAAAAGGTCTTATCGGGATCGTTATAATTAGCAATCGCATAAATTACTTTTGTCTGTGGCGACACATTGACAGAGCGTGAAAACTCTTCCAGTCTCTGCGGGGTGAATTCCGGAATCAGTTCCGAATATTCACAGTGCTGGTCTGCTTTATTGAAAATATAGAGTGCCAGACTGGAAAAGCTGCCATCGTCTCCATGAATCAAAGCTTTGTTTGTAGGAGCCGTTTTGATCAGAAAGTTTAGCCGGGCCTGATTATCGGTTGTATCGGATATCGGCGTCTCGTTTTCACTGCAAGAGTACAGTAGCAGTGCCATGGCAAACAACTGCAAACAGAACCGGTATTTTAATTTTAGCTTCATATACATTGGGGGTTATATCCCCGGTCTGATCACTTCCTCGTCCCAGGGTTTTACTGTGATGGCGGTTCCATTGAAATAGATGCGGATGCCTACCGCAGCTTCATTGATGCCATTTACAGTAATATTATTATCTTTCATGAAGTCCTTTAATTGCATGGTGTATAATTCTTCATTGCTCTGAAGGTCGCGCAATCGCAGATATACTTCATTATCATCATTAAATCGTAATACGTTGAATTTTGAACCAAACTTTTGTACGTTGGAGTCAAAAGTTACCAACGGGAAATAAGAGACGCGTTCGTTTGAAAACGTTTTGGTGAAGTCCACTGTTGAACTTAATTTCCCCATTTCTATACTGACGGGGGAAGTGGCTACACGTGTACTGCCAACATCCAGTCCTTCCAGCTCTATTTGCATTTTTATATGTGCACTGCTGAAATAAACGGTGTCAACCTTATAGCTTTCATTGACAATTGTAATCTCTCTTTCTCCAAAATACAGACTGTCATTGGTCGATATCAACTCTTTCGTAAAATAATGCGGGGCTCCGACAAGGTTGTTTTGCAAGGATGAACCTTCGTTTATCCGTGTGTCGTTGAGGGAGTTTCCCCAGCATATAATGTGATATTGACCGCTTGGCAAATTCAAGGTAGTGCCGCGTTGGCGGTTGAGCTCTTTCCGGTTGAGAACTGTTTTCTGTACAAATACATTGTTCTGATTGTATATATACATATCTACCTTTTCTATTTTCTGAGGAAAGATTTCCTTTGTTCCATCACCCAGGTAGCTGAAGTACAAAGTTGTCTCACAATCATCAAGGTTTTCTTTTATACACCCTGTCACTGTTACCAGTAGCAGGATGTATAGAATTATTGCCTTTTTCATATTTCAGGGTTTGTTGAGTCTGAAACTTATTGTTCCAGATCAAATCCCGGAGTGATTGTCTCTTCATTCCACGGAGCGACTGTGACGTGTACCAGTACGTTGTATTGTACATTTCCTAAGTCATTGTCGAGCATCGGAACTAACTCTATCTCCATATTATAAAGGGTACCGGGTTTGAAGTCGGCTGCTGTCAGTTCAGTGTTTACTTCTTTATAATACTTCACCAGGTTGGCAAAGCGTGCGCCATTTGCTAAGTCCGGGTTAAATACTTCCGTATCGGATGACTTCAGGCCGGTAATGTTCAAATCAGAAAGATCTAAATGCAATTGCGGTATGGCTGTGCCCGGGAAGAAATTGAAAGCATAACATTTGCCGGCTAAATCCAGTGGCAGGTTACCGTAGGTTCCGTCTTCATTATATATAATGTAGCTGGCAAACGGAGCTGCGTCTATTATCGGAGTCGTGTCAAAAGTCCACATACCATCATGGATATGTCCTTCGAAAGTTGAGTTCAGAAGCAGGTTGTCCATTGTTCCCGGATTCTTGTAAGTGTTATAGAAGTTATTCATATAGAAGCCTTTTACATTTCCTGAGAATCCTGTCCAACTAACTGTTGCTTTCTTATCTGTTCCGTCAATGGTTCGCGTAAAATCGAAGTTACCTGAATTCTTGAATGAAATCTTGGTAATTTGCAGTCGGGCTACAATAGGGGCTATGGTCACTTGTGCCGTATAAGTCTTACCTGCTGTCGGAGTCGGATCTATCGGTTCATTAACGATAGGTTTCAGATCATCGTCCATACCATAGTAAAGCACTTCGCTACCCTGTTGATTGGCTAACTTGGTATTAACTATATTGTTAGTTACGGCATTCCCGGGATTTCCATAAATATACACTTTAGAAACGGATTCGGGAATGTTTATGAACTTCAATCCTTTTGCTGGATCGGTCAATTTATTCCAGTCGGAGTTAAGCACTTCATCTTTGGTGACGGCTTTGGAAGTTATGATTTTTCCATTTACGTCAGTCAGATTGATTAATACACTGTTCACATTCTTAATATCCGATGTGATGATATCTGTTGGAGAAGAAGCTCTTGTCTTGATCCCGCCTAATGATACTGAAATGGATTTTATTTCGTCCTGTGAAACAGAAACATCGTCTTTGTCACTGCAAGAGAATAATGCTATACTTACGACTCCTGCTAATAATAACTGTTTAATTTTCATGTCTTATAAAAATAATTGTTTATAAAATTTCCCAATACTAATTTTGGTTGCGTACGTCCTGTTGGGATCATAACAACAACAGTTGCATAGGAAAGTTTTGAGTGCAGGTAGTATTTTCTACAGGAAATAATCAAAACAATGATATTTTTATGAATTTTATCCAAAATTGTATCGATTACAACTTCTGTTAACCATATTGGAGAGAGTGAGCGCTGCTATAAAATATTGTATTGTGTAGCTTAAGATAGGAGTTAATGCAAAATTGGCGATTATGAAGTTTATATTTTATTTTTCCTTCAATTCTCAGTTGAGGAGTACTTGAAGAAGCTATCGGATTTTTGGAACAACTATAAATTGTATAACTTGATAGCTGATTTGTATTTTCTATTCGGGTGTTTTGATTATTGAAACTAACTCTATTGACTGTTTGCGAATATTGCAATGTGTATTTTGTATATCTATCTTGTTTTGTATAATGAAATGCAGCTTTTGGGTATATATGATATTCGTTGTTTTTCAGTTTTTTATTTTCCTGTATTGGAAGTTTATAAGTACGATTTTCTTTTCTAATGTTCCGATATTTGTAATATTGAATATGGCATGATTTTGATGTTGCGCCAAAGAGAGAAACAAAGAAGTAAGAAAATATAAATAATAGTGGTATAAATATGAATATATTCTATTTTTCATCCAATGTGATTAAACTGATAACCTTATCCTTGATTCTTTCATTTACTACTGTCCGGGCAATGGCGCAGATTCCGTTTAAAGAGGATTTCGGAGGAACAGCTGTAGATCCGGCATGGCTGCTACCGGGAACTCCGGCTCTTGATGCATGGAATAGTCAGCATCCGGGATTAAAGCTACCTTATGCGAATTTAGCGAATGGAGTGGTGGGCACAAATGGACTGAATGCCCTTGATGCTTCCGGATCTGCTTGCTATGCCATAACAAAAATAAAATACAACGACGAGAAGGAGTTTCCAAATGGCGTGAACAACGGTACGAATATCAATAGCGGAACCGGCGACCATGTGAATGGTCTCTTCGACCACACCACCGGAGATGGGAGCGGCTATTTTGCGATTATAAATCCGCAGGGATTACCGCTCTCTGCCGGTGTTGTTATTTATGAGAAGACGTTGTCTGTGAGTCCTGGAATGGAAGTACTATACTTTTCTGCATGGGCTACGAACATTCGACCGTATGGGGATAGATTGACCCGTTTAACCTTCAGGATTACAAGTGAAACGGACACTAAGAGCCAGGATTATGATATACCCAGTGGAGGTGTGTGGAGTGACGAATGTGCACTTCAGTATATTGTGCCAAGCGGGACCAATTCTATCACCGTGAGTATTATCTTCAATCAGCCTACGGCTTCTTCTAGTGGAGATACCCATATTTCAGGTTGGGAACACTCCATAGCGCTCGATGATATCTCAGTGACGGAATTTGTTCCATCAGTCACGATAACCAAGCCGGTTAGTGGAGCAAATTATTGCCAATGGCATTGGATGGAATTCAGAGCTGATTATGAAGTTCTACAGTCATCATCTATATACAAATGGCAATACCGGGCAACCGAGGAGGTGGCTTGGAGTGACATCCCGATGAACGATCCGCCCAAAGCAGAACCCGATCAGAATAGTGCGGGAACCTTGAATACTTCCAAGGGAACCATAGCATACAATTTTTCTTTTAATGGGGCCGGGTATTATCGGGTATTAGTTGCCGATGCTAATGATATAAACTATTCAAGTGCCATTGCATCACAGAGTATTCACTTGACAATGGATACTGCAAATAGCGATGATATAACCTTTACTCACGCAGGAGGCAGGTTTATGGGGGATGAGGTAACGTTAAAAGCTTCGACAAATGCGGCATATCTTAATACTGTATTTAAATGGTATTCAAACGATGGGACTTATTTAGGAGAAGGGGCGGAATATACAACTACTCTGACCGTCACCACCCCGACATCCGGAGCAGGTTCTTTTGACTATTATGTGACCCTTCAACATGATGGCCTGTGCGAAAGCCCGAGGAAACGTGTCACGGTAACAGCCGAAAATAATAAAATGACGGAAGACTTCGGAGGGTGTGATACCGATCAGCCTTTCATTTATGCTTCGGACAACCGGTATATGGTTCCGGGATATAGTTATCTTGGCGTAAACAGTGGAACCACCACTCCGAATATGGGAAGTACCAATTTCCTCATTACAAAACAAGTATACCAGAACGATTTTGGCAGTGGCATAACAAATTGGAATACCACTTTAACCGATCATACCCCCGGGTGTGGAAACGGTTACTTTATATTGTTTCATACCAACCAAGTATCGATTACCGGTCTTGCAGAGTTTTATAAGACCACGGCGGAAGTGTGTGGCGGAAGTAAAATGTCATTTATGGCATGGATCGCTAACCCGGGAAGTACACATTCTACGGTAGACCTTAAATTTCTTGTCAACTTCGACAATGGAGAATCAAAGGAATATACGACCGGAATAATCAGAGGTGGAACAGCCACGCCGACCTGGCATCAATATGGATTTGATTTCCTCGTCCCGGACGATGCGAATGAAGCAACATTCACTATTGTGCAGGAGAGTGGTGATGGTATCTGGAATTGGGGCAATGCTTTTGCAATGGATGATATTGAGATAAAGAAGTTAAACCCTGTACAAATACTCGCCCCTGAAAATTCGGAAATATCGGTATTAACGGGGCAAAGCGTTACACTGAAAGGTTCCTATGCCTGCGGTGGATTAACAGGTCCTTTATCTTACAAATGGCAGAAGAGCGTGAATGGTACGACTGGGTGGACAGATGAAAGAAGCGCCACGAGTGTACCCAATGGAAATTTTTTAACCAATGATTACACAACAGATCCTGTCGATGCAGACATATACTATCGTCTGACAGTCAGCGATGGAAATACCAGCATTTCTTCCGAACCAATAAAAATGACTCCGGTTAGTATTACATCGAAGACATACTTTGTATGCCCGGACAACATGACAGATGATGAAGCTGCTAGCGAATTCGGCCGTCTGAAATCAGGCGGCGAAGGAATTTACCTGCCGGGAATGAAAAGTCGTGGAGAACCCGGATATCTGCCTTCACTTATTCGTATGGAAGTGGAAGAGGCGTACGGAATCATTTATAAATGGTATGAACAAGAATCCGGAGGTATGGCATTGAAGGATATCGATGAGTATGATCCGAATCAGGGATCTACGGCAGGGGTCGAAGATCCTGTCATTCTTTCTGATGGCAAGACCCATACCTTGTCGGTACAGAATGAAAGAAGTGTCGAAGGAAATTTTACTAATAGAACTTATTGGGTGGAAATTTGTGACATGGATGGAAATGCTCTTGATGGAGTTGCCAAAGTACCTATCCATTTAGTTAAGGGATATCTTTGTGGAAGTCTCGAACCGGAAATTTCTCCGGCAAATGCGCGCCGTTTGAGCAGGGCCGATTTTGGAGGTACGGGAGAAAACGATGATGATATACTCCAGAACCCGCTTACCGGCATTGATTATGATCTGTCAATAACGCCCAACGCTGTAGGAGAGGGGCAATATCAGGTTTCCAAAATAAGTGCGGATTTGAGTGGAGGATGGGTTCCAATGAAAGATCACATTTACGAAAATATAGCCAATGAAAAGCACGGTTATCTTGTTGCGGTCAATGCGACAGAGATGCCGGGGCTTTTCTATACTCGCCAGTTGAATAATCTGGGTGCATGCCGTAAAATAGAACTGGCCTTTACCGGTTGGTTTGCCAGTCCTTTATCATGGAAGGGTAATGAAAAAGCAAATCTTAAGTTTATCTTAACTGATCCGGTTCATAATAACATACTGGCTGAGTTTACAACCGGTAATATGATTGATGATGAAAACAAGTGGAGACAATTCGGATTCAGATTTACGGTGCCCGAAGGTGTTAATAGCCTGGTACTGGAGATCGTCAATAACAATTTCGGAACAGCAGGAGGTAATGACGTTTTAATGGACGACATTGAAATATATCTGGTAATGCCCGCAGTAAGGCTGGTTCCGGCAGAGCACTCGCTTGTTTGCGAGAATAACAGAACCGTACTTCTGAAAGGAGAGTATACGGACGATGGAACTTTAGGCAAATTCTTGGATTATCGTTGGGAGTACAGCGTGAATGGAACTGACAACTGGGTGGCGCTTACCGGGAATAACGCTACCGGCAGTGTAGCCACCGGGATAGTTTCTATTGCCCAATCCGAATATACAATTGATAACTTTGATACATCGAATGATGGCTACTATCGTTTGGTGGTCGGTCAATCCGGAGCTTTTACAGGTCCAATTAATTATGACTGCATGGCTATATCCGAACCCAGGAGGTTGACTCTCGCGGATGAAGATCAAGCTCCTGTTCTCAGTCCTTCTTTAAACGGAAAAACTGCTTATTGCTATGATGATGCAGACAGCGATGGTAACGTATGGATTACCAATACGGAAAAAAACACAGCTGAGAATCTGAAATACAGTAAGTACTTCTGGAGTCTGGATGGAAATATTATAGAAGCGTCCGATACCGGTTATGACGGTACGATTGTTGCTGGAATTAAAGTAAAACTAACAGATTTGGTTCCGGGCTATCACACAATCTCTCTTACAGCATCCAATATTGCCGATTGTTCGGAAACATCCATTCACGAGTTTCTGATATATCCCCAGACCACCACATGGACTGCCGGAGGCGATGTGAACAATTGGAATGATTCTAAAAACTGGAGTGATGGAGTACCCGGCAAATGTACAGATGTAATCATTCCCAATGAATCAATGAACTTTGAAAATGGGACGGCTTTATTGGCGCATTACCCTCTTTTGCTAAAACCTACAACAGAAACATTAAACGGACCCTATTATGATACCAATCAGGAGAACCTGAACAAACAGCGGGATGGATTAAACGATGCTGCTGTTTTTTCTCTCCGTCCGGCTTGTGATAGCATTACATTCAAAATGGGAGGTGCAGTAGCACGTACCGACTATTTAGATTATAATTTCGCAAGTGTAGATTTGGATATTGAGCCTAAGCGTTGGTATACAGTTTCGGCTCCATTGCGTTCTATGTATTCCGGTGACTACTTTATAGAAGGTAGTACGAAGCGCCGTAACCCTACTGTGTATATGATGAAGTATAATACAAGTAATCCGCAGACCAATGACACTCCGATAAAACAAACCGGCGACTTTTCAAACCCTTTCAATACATTGACAGAAGGGTTGTATCCGGGGTTGGGCTATGCCGTTTGGGTGGATAACGAGAATAAGCCTTCGGATGCGTTACAACCTTTCCGTTTTCCGAAAGACAGCGTCAAATATGATATGTGGGAGTTAAGCGGAGCATATGTCAACACGGTTGCTATCCCCGATTTGACAGGTGGTAAACGGTCCAACCTGGGGCGGTTCTCTTACGAAGAGCTTATTACTATGAATGGTACGCTTCCGGACGGTTATCCAACCGGTTTCGAAGTAGCGGTAAAGGGAGACAGTGACGCATATACCACTACAATGGTTGGCAATCCATTTATGTCACATCTGGATTTTGGAAAGTTTGCTACGACCAATAGTATCACGGGCGGGTATTATATTTGGGAAGGTAATTCTTACTCTGCATTCAATCCAACGATATTCTCGGATGACCCGAATGAGATTCCGCCGATGCAAGCTTTTGTTATAAACAAGAATGGAAAAATCGAGAAGCTGACATTTACTATGGATATGGCCATTAAGGCGCCGGATCCAAGTAGTAAAGGTGCTATAGTACGTTCTGCTATTCCCTCACAAAGGGCTTCCGTCCTGCGTATGGATGTGCTGTGCGACGGGGTTATCCACAGTAATATCCGTCTGAAATATGATCAGTCGGAGAAAAACAACTATAACGCACGAAAAGATATGTGGACCCTATTCGCTGAGAATATAAAAACTCCGGTCATACTATATGCCCTTTTGGATGGCAAAGCGGCGACTATCCGTACTTTGGGCGATTTATCTGAACCGATAGAGTTGGGTATTCATACCGTTCGGCAAGGAACAATGACGCTTCGCTTGTCAGGTATGGAGACACTGAATGATTTCTATGACCTATACTTGGAAGACCGTTTGCTGGGAGTTGTTCAAAATATGAGGGAGAACCCCGAATATACTTTCGAGAACCAAACGGGAGATATAAAAGGTCGTTTCGTACTGCGAACTACTCAAGAGCCTACCGGCAATGAGCTGATTAGCACAAATCCTGGGATTTCAATTTACTCGATAAATAAATCTGTGAAAATAGAAAGTCCTGCTAACGATCCGATCCAAACGGTAAAAATTTACTCTGTGCTTGGAGAACTTTTACATGAAACCAATGCAATAGGAACACATATATACAATGTCGATATTGCTTCCGGATCGCAAATTGTGATTGTGACAGTGACCACAAAACTCACTAAAAAGAATGATAAAGTCCTTATAAAGTGAGAAAAAACTATAAGACAGAATCGGATAAAAGAGGAATGAATAAAAATATGAAAAAGTACTTATACAATATAATTATAATACTCGCATCCATCGGGATATTGACATCCTGTATAAATGAATATTATTATGATGTGGAAGAAACACCGAAAGACAATCCCGGGACAGGAGACCAGATATCTCTTTACTTTAAAGTTCCTTTTGGAGAAACCAGAATGAGGAATGGTACCGGGCTTGATAACATAAGTATCGGAGAGGTAATGATCAGAGGGATAAGGATCGTATTCTATGATAGAAATGGACCTTCAGTTCGCCACTATTGGGATTATGACATTAATTTTCAATATGATACAGGCAGTTCCAGTTTTATCGCTTCGGGAAATGACGTTAAGTCGTATGATCTGAGTGGTTCTGACGAGAGTTATTCTATTCTGACTAAAGCGAAGCAAATTCCCCAAGGCGATTATCGTATGCTTATCATTGTAAATCCTACCGATCAAATAAAGGCCATCACACGCGAGAATAATACATTGGACGATCTTGACGCTCCATTCAATACAATGGCTGCATATAGCATGTATCAAAGTTGGAACGGTGTGGATGGAACAGATGATGTCCCAGCCTATTTCTTGATGCTAAACTCGCAAGGACCAATCAATATTGTAAAAGGCAATTTCTGGCCAACGGCAGAAGAAGCGGAAAATCATCCGGTCCGTGGAAATGTGGAACGTACCGTTGCCAAAGTCATCTGTTCACACATCGGTTCCGGTTCGGGAAATGTCAGATCGGTTCTTGAAGCAGGAGATGGACGGTTTGTCATGCATCTGGGGTATGATATTAGCGGGGACTATGACTTGCCCGATTGGATTACTCATTGTATATACAATAGTGGTCCGTGGGCTTGTGGAGGAACCTATGACAAAACCACTAAAATATGTAATAAATGTGGTATAAAATATGGATTCGGTTTGGGAAATTACACAGATATACCACGGTATGTGGTAGCTACAGATCTTATGTGGCAGGTAGATGTCATTAACAAGAAAAGTTATTGGTACAGACATCTTGCCTATAAGGCGGGAAACACGGTGATGGAGCAATATGGTGATACCGACACTCGGAATTTCTATGCCGAAGATCCTAACTTTTCCGGATTTTCCGGGAAAACGGAAGCAGAACTTAATGATGAATTCCTTTATAAAACAGACATTCAACGTACCAATGGAAAAGGAGATTCGTTCAGGCGCCTGACTCCTGTTGCTTACAAGTATTCTCCGTATTGGTCTTGGCAGGAAGGAGATAACGATCCGGTATATATTCCGGAAAACACTATGGCTCAAGATGAACAGAGAGGGAATTTGGTGACTCGTGTTATAGTTAAAGCAACACTTAAAAGGGAAAGATTCGATACTCCCGCCAATACACTCCCAGTAGGGGATTTTTTCTTATTTACGGGAGGAGTAGAAGGAAACAGTACATACAATATGAATAATATGGATGCTGATGGTCGCTATTTTTATCTTTTACCGGCAGAAAATGTTGTTAAATACAAGAATGGCACAACTGCCACTCCTGTCAATTTGAGAAATGGAGCTATTCCGCTGGCGGATGCCATTGCTGAATTTACTGCGGATAATCCACAGTTTAACTGGGACAATATAGCAGCAAACAAAAATCCCGCTTTATCTGAGCATCTCGTTTTTTATAAAAAAGGTGAAATGTACTATGAAGTACCTATCATTCATTTTCCCAAAAATTCGGTAAAAGGAGAATATGGTCATTTTGGTGTTGTGCGTAATAGAGGATATCAACTACAAATTATTGATATTTTGTCCCTAGGATTTCCTACTATACCAACTCCGGGTACAGGGCTTATTGAACAAGGGCCAACAAGATCCATTCCTCATATAGAAAGAGGGGCAAACAGCATTTCTTTTTCATGGGATAACCCAGTGTCATTCTGAAAATATAAGTACTGTTGAAAGTCTGAATAAAAAACACTGATATGCTAATAGGCTCTAAATTTAATTTCATGAATAGAATAGAAAGCCAGGTCGGTGCCATTTTGGTGCCAGTGTCACCTATACACCTGTTTTGAAGAATACAGGAATCAGCTATGGCTTGTAATTTGTTGATTAGTGGTATGATGTAATTAGGATTGATTTTGCAATTATATTTTTTGTGTGTCTTTTTGCATACTCTGCAATTCTCTCTTTTATGCATTATAAAAATAGATACTCGACATATGAAATACATATACATACTTCTCTCTCTCGGATTTTTTTTATTGTAAACTGATCCTGTTTCCTTTTTATCCTAAATATAAACATATCGATATCTTCTTTTTAGGCTTTTATGCTCCAAATACATGTATAGGTGACGCTGGCACCAAAATGACACCGATATAATCCTTTTTCTTATCAATAATGCGTTGTACATCAGTGAACAATAGCTTTCCTGATTCTTCTGTTCAGAATTTCAAAGTAAATGGTTTTATATCGGTATCAGAACTGAATGATTCTATGTTGGTATGATGAAAATATATTATATTCATGCGCTTTTCTCAGAAATTGTTTGAAAATGCAATTTTCTATTTTTATATAATTGGTATGAAACGAAGCGGTGTAAATGTGAACTACGGTATCACGAGGCAATGCATTAGGTCACGACAATGGTTTTATCGGCTAGTTTAATAAGCAATTTTATAGAAATATACTGTAGTTTAAGATTCATATGTTTAATAAATATAATTTTATTAATTTTCTCCATTCTTTATTGTCTCTATTCTTTTTTTATTTAATTTTGTCTGCACTATTTTATGTGGGAATGTAAACTCAAACCATAATAAATAACAAATCGATAATGACACAAATAGTTGAATTAAAAGGCACGGAGAAACGGTTGTATCAACTGGTCGCTCCATTGGTTATGAATCCTGTAGTATTGAAACAGAACTATAATTATCCTTTTCGCACTTCAGAAAACTTTATATGGTTTGTTGCGGTGGAAGGAAAAGAAATAGTTGGCTTTATACCGCTGGAACATAAGAAATCGGAAGCAATTATTAATAACTATTATATAAAGGAGAATAATGCAGAAGTATTAAAAGCTCTTTTGGAGAAAGTTATAGACAGCACGGATGAAGATAAGCAGTTGAGCTCGGTTACATTTATTGAACATCAAAAAGTATTCCAGGAATTAGGCTTTTCTGTGGAGAAAGAATGGAAACGCTATGTAAAAATGAATAAGGAGAAATAGAATGGGGGAGGTTCAGAAGAATGTATATGAATTAGCACAAGAACGGTTACACATTATATTTAAAGAATTTGATAATATCTGTGTATCCTTTTCGGGAGGGAAAGATAGTGGTGTGTTATTGAATTTATGCATTGATTACATCCGTCGCAATAATCTGAAGCGTAAACTTTCTGTTTACCACATGGATTATGAAATTCAGTATAGCATGACTATCGATTACGTGGACCGTATTCTGGAAGCTAATAAGGATATTCTGGAGGTATATCGCGTGTGCGTACCTTTTAAAGTAACCACCTGTACGTCTATGTATCAGAATTATTGGCGTCCTTGGGATCCGGAGATGCGTGATATATGGGTACGGAACATACCGGAAGGTAGCATGACCGTAGAAGACTTCCCTTTTTATACGGATGTAATGTGGGATTATGAATTTCAGATGCATTTTGCCAAATGGTTGCATGCAAGGAAAGATGCGGTTCGATCCTGTTTTCTAATAGGTATTCGTACGCAGGAAAGTTTCAATCGCTGGCGCAGTATTCACCTTGCCCGGAAATATCAGATGTATCATAATTACCGATGGACTTCTAAAATTGGAAATGATATATTCAATGCTTATCCTGTTTTCGACTGGAAAACGACAGATATCTGGGTAGCCAATGGAAGGTTTGGCTGGGACTATAATCATTTATATGATTTATATTATAAAGCAGGTGTAAACATTGAGCGCCAGCGCGTAGCAAGCCCCTTCCTTTGTGAAGCTCAGGAAAGTCTTCGCCTTTATAAAGTGATTGATCCAAGTACATGGGGTAAGATGGTAGGCCGTGTTAATGGGGTGAACTTTACCGGAATTTATGGCGGAACCCATGCTATGGGCTGGCAAACCGTCCGTTTACCGAAGGGATATACCTGGAAAGAATTCATGCAATTCTTGCTTTCTACTTTGCCCGAAACTACCCGACGCAATTATTTGAAGAAACTGACTGTCAGCATTGAATTCTGGCGTACGAAAGGTGGGTGTCTTGCTGAGGAGACCATTGAGAAACTAAGAAAAGCCGGTGTGTCATTGGAAGTAGTGAATACGACCAATTATAAAACGAATAAAAAGCCCGTTAAAATGGATTATCTGGATGACATAGACATTTCTGAGTTTCGTGAGATCCCCACGTATAAGAGAATGTGTGTATGTATTCTGAAGAATGATCATGCCTGCAAATATATGGGTTTTGCCTTAAATAAGGAGGAAGCATACAAACGAGATAAAATAATGGAACAATTCAAAAATATGATGTTATGAGTGTAGATCAAAGTCCGGTATATGCTGTAAAAGCTGTGCCGTTGGAGAAAATAGTGGCGAATGATTATAATCCCAACATAGTGGCACCACCTGAAATGAAATTACTGGAACTTTCTATTTGGGAGGATGGTTTTACGATGCCTTGCGTATGTTATTATGATAACGAAACCGACCGTTATATACTGGTAGACGGGTATCATCGTTATAGTGTGTTGAGAAGCTCCAAGCGAATTTATCAGCGGGAAAACGGTTTGTTGCCTGTAGTGGTGATTGATAAAGAATTATCCAATCGAATGGCATCTACCATCCGGCATAACCGTGCACGAGGTTCGCACAATATCGAACTGATGTGCCACATCGTGGCCGAACTGGATAAAGCGGGTATGTCCGACCAATGGATTATGAAAAATATAGGCATGGATCGTGATGAACTTCTTCGTTTGAAGCAGATTTCCGGCTTGGCGGATTTGTTCTCGGACAAAAGTTTTAGTATTCCAAATCCGGTTGAAACGCCGGTTCCCGAAGAATAAAATGCCCGTTTGGGGCATTTTTGTTTCTATTATGTTCTTTTGTTATCATTAACAAGTGAAATATCTTGTTACAAACTTGCATAAGTTAACCAAATCTCCTACTTTTGCCATCATAAACAAACGAACAGGTTTCATAAGCCTTCGGACATTATAAAAAACTTACATGAAAAATATATTGGTTAGCGGTGGTGCTGGTTTTATAGGGTCGCACTTATGCACACGGTTGATAAATGAAGGACATCATGTGATATGTCTTGACAATCTATTTACCGGCGCGGAAGCAAATATCGAGCATCTGAAAAGCAATTCTCTTTTTGAGTTTGTGCATCACGATGTGGAATTTCCCTATCATACCGAAACTCTTGATGAAATATACAATTTAGCTTGCCCGGCATCGCCGATATATTATCAATATGACGCGATCAAAACAATTAAGACTTCTGTATTGGGAGCCATTAATATGTTAGGATTGGCAAAGAAGACGAATGCCAAGATTCTACAAGCTTCTACCAGCGAAATATATGGTGATCCGGTAGTGCATCCCCAGGTGGAAAGTTATTGGGGAAATGTAAATCCAATAGGTATCCGGTCTTGTTATGATGAAGGGAAACGGTGTGCTGAAACTTTGTTTATGGATTATCATCGGCAAAACAAGATTCGTATTAAAATTATTCGTATCTTTAACACGTATGGTCCACGAATGTTGCCGAATGATGGAAGAGTGGTTTCCAATTTTGTGGTTCAGGCATTACAGGATCATGATATAACTATCTATGGAACAGGAGATCAGACGCGAAGCTTTCAATATATTGATGACCTCGTAGAGGGAATGGTGAGAATGATGAGTACAGAGGATGAATTTATTGGTCCGGTGAACCTTGGAAACCCGAATGAATTTTCCATCCTCGAGTTAGCGGAAAAAGTAATCCACTTGACAGGGTCGAAGTCGAAGTTGGTATTCAAACCACTTCCACATGATGATCCAAAACAGCGTCAGCCGGATATTACGCTGGCAAAAGAGAAGCTGAATTGGAAGCCTACCATTGAACTGGAAGACGGTTTGAAGCGGATTGTGGAATATTTTAAGGAATATCGTAAATAGATTATATAGATAAACGGGAAAACAATATTGTATAAGATGAATATGGAAATTAATCCTTCTGAGTACAAAATTCTCATCGTCGACGATGTGATGTCCAACGTATTATTGTTGAAGGTACTCTTGACAAATGAAAAATTTGCAATCGCTACGGCAAGTAACGGTCGGCAAGCATTAGAGCAGGTAGATAAGGAAAACCCGGATTTGGTGTTGCTGGACGTGATGATGCCGGATATGAGTGGTTTTGAGGTGGCACAACATTTGAAAGCAAATCCCAAAACCGCAGATATTCCTATCATCTTCCTGACTGCACTAAACAGCACGACGGATATTGTAAAAGGTTTCCAGGTGGGAGCAAATGACTTTATCTCCAAACCTTTTAACAAGGAAGAGCTGATTATCCGTGTAACCCACCAGATTTCGTTGGTAGCTGCCAAACGTATTATTTTGAATAAGACCGAAGAACTGCAACGTACCATTGCCGGACGTGACAAACTTTATTCGGTGATTGCTCATGATTTACGTTCTCCTATGGGCTCTATCAAGATGGTGCTGAATATGTTGATATTGAATCTGCCGTCCGAGAAAATCGGTGATGAGATGTATGAACTGCTGACAATGGCAAACCAGACGACAGAAGATGTGTTCTCTTTGCTGGATAACTTGCTGAAGTGGACCAAGAGCCAGATTGGTAAGTTGAATGTAGTATATCAGGACATTGATGTAGTGGAGGTTGTAGATGGAGTGATCGACATTTTCAATATGGTAGCCGGCATGAAGAAGATTACAATCCGTGAAGAGAAACCGGAGAAGTTAGCTGTATCTGCCGACATCGATATGCTGAAGACCGTAGTACGCAATCTGATAAGCAATGCTATTAAGTTCAGTAATGAGAATTCTGAGGTGCTGGTGAAGTTGGAAGCGAAGGATGGCATGGCAGTAGTCAGCGTGCAAGACCACGGTTGCGGTATTGACGAAGAAGGACAAAAGAAATTGCTGCATACAGATACTCACTTCAGTACATTCGGTACTAACAACGAAGAAGGTTCCGGCTTGGGATTGTTGTTGTGCCAGGATTTTGTGGTGAAGAATGGTGGTAAGTTGTGGTTTACTTCGAAGAAGGGTGAAGGTTCTATATTCAGTTTTTCAGTTCCGTTGAAAAAATAAATGATACAATAAAGAATAACAAAACAGACCGTCTGTTCCAGATGAACGGACGGTCTGTTTTGTTATTAGCGCCTGCACAGGTCTCTGAAATCACAGAACTCACATTTCCTTTTATCTTCAGTTTGTGTGAAGGGTTCTTCCGGATTGTATATTTCTTGTAATAGGTTTTGCAGGCGTTCGCGAAACTCATCTTCATAAAAAGCGAAGTTGTTGACCGGTACCTTGGGTTGTCGCGGCGCTCCCATTTCGATGACCGGGGAGTAGCTTTCGGAAGCTGCCCGGTGGATGTAGAGCAGGGAAGGGGCTACCTTCAGCGATTGCTTGCGGCAGAGGATGGCGGCGTACAGGAAAGTCTGGAAAATATAATTCGGACGTCCGTCGGCAGGAGTGAACAGTTGCTCTATATTCTCGGGAGTTTTGGGGCTGCCACCGGTTTTATAGTCTACAATACGCAAGGTATCGCCCTTACTGTCCATACGGTCGATGGTACCACCGATATTCAGTGCCAGTTTTCCTTGCGGAGTTTCTATTTCCATGATCTCGTTTACAGGTTCTTCCATACCTTCCATGGTGAAAGGAGCATATTGCAGGTCGTTGCGCAACAATTGGCGGAGATAGGATGCAATCACTTTGGCATTGATAAGTTGCGTACCATTATATTCAGGCCTTTCTGTGGGGAGAACGTGGAAGAACTCTTCTTTGAAAGCTGTATCTACATAATTCTGTAGCTTCACGTCATTGCGTAACAGTTGCTCCAGGTCTTCTTTTCGTATTTCTTTTCCATTTGCAGTCAGATCCTTATATGCCAATTCGGCTGAACGGTGGAAGATAGTACCGAACAGTGCGGAGTCTATTTCAGCACTCACTTCATCGGGAGCTTTTAATCCGGCCACATAACGATAGTAGAATTTCAAACGGCAATCCAGATAAGCATTGAGTGCGGAAGGAGAGAACAGTGCTTTGGGATGGCGGACGAGATTGTATTTCTCATACATTCTCGCAATGATTTCCGGTGTTTTCTCTATACGGATTTCTCTGCCGCTTTGAGGAGATTGTCCGGCTTCCAGGTATTCGCGTGAAATATCGTGCGGCGATTCAACAAGAAATTGCAGCATGAAACGGGACATTTCTCCACGGTTCAGTCCATCAGAAGATGTATTATATAATAAGGTGATATTTTCAGCGCGTTGTATCAGTCGGTAAAAGTAGTATGCATAGACCGCATTCTTATGTTCGATAGTAGTCATGCCGAAAGCTTTTCGCAGATTGTAAGGGATGAAGGATGATTCTCCACCAGCTTTGGGTAACTGACCTTCGTTGAGGGAGAGCATGATGAGGTTTCGGAAATCGAGGTTACGTGTTTCCAGCACTCCCATTACTTGCATACCGATGGCAGGTTCACCGTGGAACGGAATATTTGAGGTTGCAAGCAAGCGGCAAAGAAGACGTTTCAAAGTGTCAGTTTGCAGATTTAGTTCGCCACTGTCAATAAGACTGAGCAGACGGTTGATGAGGGTATAGCTCTTGAATAAGGACTCCCGGTAAAGCTGATTGAAAATATCATCTGTTTCCTGTTCTTGCCGGTAGAGGATGGAGACTTCGCGAAGTGTATCCGTCAGATATTGGCAGAGGGCTGAAATGCCGGTCTGCGGAGTGAATACCTGTTCCAGAAACTCATCTTGCTTTAATTCGGAAGGCAGAGGGTAGAAGCGATTGTCTTTCGTCAGCTGTTTCTCCAGTTTTTCTGCGGAGGGGGACAATTGGCGTGTATAGGGATGTTTCAATACAGCCTGGACGGCTTCGTATGAATAACGTCCTGTATCTCTGCGATAGCCATTGGTTTGCAGTTCTATGAGTGCGCTGATGAAGCTGTATACAGGGGTCTGTGCTAGCGGAAATCCCATCGTGATATTGACATTCTTTACTTCTGATGGTATGGAGTGGAGTACGGGTAATAAAAGAGATTCATTACAAAGTACCACAGCATTCTCTTTTTCCTGGGTTGGTGTACCTGATGGATCATTTTTCATTACGGAGTGTATCCATTCCGGCAAATAGCGTGCCTGTGCATTTTCGGTAGGGGCGGAGATGAAACGTACATTTTTAGGATGTCTTAATACATCGAATGCGGTTTCGGGTAGTTCGTTGGGGAAGATTTTCAGGTTGCGGAGAATGAATTCGCCGGCTTCATGTGTGTAAGGCGGAGTCTTTTCACGAGGCAGACGGGTGTAAAACAAGTCATAATCCCAATAGAACAATGCTCTGCCGGCATCACGCAGACGCTCAAAAAAACGGGTTTCCACTTTATTCAATACATTGAAACCAACGAAAACATACCGGTCATATTTCAGCTTTTCCGGTTGCAGTTCTTCCATGACGTAGCGATACATCATACCCTCATAAGCAATGCCGAGTTCTGCGAGATTGTCGCGGTAGCCGTGATAAATATCGCCTAATTTATCCCACAAGGAGATGAACTTCTCTTTCAGTTGCGTGCGTCGCTCGATGGAGAAGTTTTGAAAGAACTGACGGATGGCTTCTTCCTGTTCGGAGTCAAGGAAGTCGTAATCATCCATGATATTTTTCAGGTCCTGCAGATTAGAGAATAGACGGTCGGCATCAACAAGATTTTTATCGACATCATCGAAATCGCTGATAAGAAGTTCTCCCCAGAAATAGAAATCATCAAGTGTTTCTTCACTATGGGTTTCTTCACGAAATACTTTATAGAGCTCACAAACCAAGCGGATGGGGTCACCCAACTTCCATGGAGAAAGCTGTCGGAACAGTTCACTGATGCTGACGTAAGCGGGAGACCATAAAGGGCGGTCACTTTGTGCCGCCAAATGCTCGTTGAAGAAAAGACTGGCACGTTTGTTCGGAAAAACAATGGCGACCCGTGAAAGATCGTTTCCTATTTTTTTGTATAAGTCTTGGGCAATTAATTGAAGAAAAGTTTGCATCTTAATCTTTTGTTTTTGATAACTATTCTGCACTGAATATTATGGGTACGGTTACTCTGTATCTAAAGCTTGTGTGCCTCTGGGAAATTCCGGTGGTGTTGTTTCTATTGTTTCGTAATCAACATCTCCTTCCAGTATCTCTCCGGATTCTATTGTTTCCGTCGGACATTCTCCCATTGTCATATTACTTTCACGCAGTGCAACCGGAATGTAAGTTGCTCCCTTCTTATTTATTTCAATTTCCTGTGTTTCCATTCCAACGTATTGGATGATTAGCGGATATTTACCGGAAACTTTTAGTGTAAACTCACCATTCGTATCTGTTAGAGTACCATTTGTAGTTTCTTTTTCAGAGACATTGGCCCCGACAATTGGTTTTTGAGTCAGACTGTCTGTAACTGTACCTTTGATTAAAAAGAGTGAGTCCTTATCCGCCGGCACGCTCTGACACTCAAGTTTGATCTCTGAGGTGTTCTTTGCTGACTGGCCTGGTGAGTTGGCGCAGGCATTCATTGCGATAATCCCTGCGGACAATCCTAATAGGGTGATCGCTTTTCCCGCCATGCGCCGTCGTTCCAGTTGATGTTCCAGATATCGTACTTCTGATTCACATTTGGGACATGTGCCTGTACAATCTCCTTTGTATTGACATTCGGAAGTGATATATTCGATATCATTTGCTTCGGCAATTTGCCGGCGAATGTCTTTTAATATCTTGCATGTTTGCTTTCCTCGTACCATGATTATTCTGATTTATAATTGCCTTATATCTACTGCAATCGAAACATGACCGGGACAGTATATTCCACACGTACAGGTTGTCCCGCTACCGTACCGGGTTTCCATTTAGGGAATTCTCTGACTACGCGCAGAGCTTCTTTATCTAAATACGGATCAACGCCTCTGAGGATTCTGGCATTTGTGATACTCCCATCCTTTTCGATGACAAATCTGACTGTGGTTCGTCCTTGGGTTCCGTTACCTTGATAAACGGGTAGTTTCATATCTAATTTTTTGCTTATGAATTTCATCAGTTCGATCATGCCCCCGGGAAATTCGGGCATTGTATCCGGTGCATCGTACTGATTTGTGCCATATATGGTAGTATCTTGCGGAATAACCTCCTGTACGAGAGAGTCCGGCGGGAGGACTCTTATTACCGGTTTTTCCTGTATTTCCGGAGTTACTATATAATAACCATGCGGAGCTTCGGAATGGATCGGCTCCGCACAGGCAGGTTGTGGCATCATTGTTGCCAATCCTGCGGATACTCCAAGTATGGTAATCGCTTTTCCTGCCATGTGTTTACGTGCCAGTTGTTGCTCCAGATACTGCACTTCTGCCTCGCATTTGGGACATGTACCCGTACAATCCCCTTTGTATTGACATTCGGAAGTGATATATTCGATATCATTTGCTTCGGCAATTTGCCGGCGAATGTCTTTTAAGATTTTGCAAGTTTGCTTTCCTCGTACCATGATTCTTTATACTTTTTCTATTAAATCTTCTTCTACGTACCACAGGTATCCTTTTATGTTCTCTTTCGGGTATCCCATGCGTGTGAGCAGTTGCATATATCCCTGCACTTGCTTATTATATTTTTTATTCTGTTTTCCGAATTTGAAGTCCACGACAACAATTTCGTTGTCGCGCATCATGACGCGGTCCGGTCGGCGGGTTCGGAGTTCCCCTTTTTCTTGCCAGATGATGTCGCACTCGTTGAACAATTGCCAGTCTCCCGAATACCAATCCTGCACTAGGGGGATGGAAAAGGCATGCCGGGTCAGTTCTCGGATTTCATCTTCTGTTTCCGGTTTGCCGATGATGCCTTCGAATATAAGTTGGTCGATGGCATTGTCGATGTCCTTTTCTGTTTCAATGGCTGAAAAAAGAGTATGCAGTAAGCGTCCCCGGTTTATGAAGCGATTGTCTGATTCATCTTCGTCAACTCCCTGAATGAAATCGGCTGAACGGTTTGATTGCCGGAATTCGATTTCATGCCTCATGCTCTCCATGTGTACCGGGAGCTTGTCAGGCTTTTGAGCAAGGCGGTTGACTGAGGTTTTGGCGGTCGTCGTCGGCTTGCTATCTTCCGATGGGCAGAGTATTCCGCTTTCGTAAGGTTCTTCCTCGTCCCAGTTTTCATTACCTTCCTGGGCGGCTACATGTGGCAGTGCATTGGCAAGCAGTTCGGACATTGTTCCTTTCTGGCCTTTTTTACTCCAAAGGATGAGATTCTTTCCAGCACGGGTAAATGCTACATAGAGCAGATTCAGGTTATCCACCCAAAGTTGCAGACGCTCGTTAAGATACTCTTGCTTGTATACTGATTCTGCCATGGTAGAGGAATAATTGACCGGAACAATGTCGAGCGCGCTGAAAGGTGATTCGGAAGGTGAACACCATATTAATTGATTATTGGTCTCATTCTCCAACTTCCAGTCGCAGAAGGGGATTAAGACGGTATGGAATTCCAACCCTTTTGACTTGTGAATGGAAAGGATACGAATACCATCCATTTCTCCGCTGGGGATTGTTTTGTTGCATAAGGTTTCGTCCCAATAGCGGATAAATACATCCAGATCCGATGAGTTGTTTTGCAGGTACTCCGTTACGGCATCGAAAAAAGAAAAGAGATACGCATCCTGTTCTTTGATCCGGTTCATCTCAAACAGACTGAACAGTTCTTCCAGTAATTCGTATAGCGGCATTAGACGAAGAGGCTCTATGCGGTTGACAAATGCCTCGGGCAATACATCCTCCGGTCGGGAAGTTAGTATATCATCCCACTTCGTTTCAGGCGCATTTGCTCCTTCCTTCTCCATTCGCCCTTCTTTGTTTTCGTTTGTAATTTGTAATTTGTAATTTATAATTAATGAGGCTCTTGCTACTTTATCATCAGGATTGGAAAGGTAACGTAAAGCATCCATCAACATGCACAATGCTTGTGAAGCATTCAGTCGGAAAGCTTCGTCTGAAACAATAGGCAGATGCATTGTTTTGTCGAAATAATCGGCAATGGGAGGAATGTTTTTATTCTTGCGAACGAGGATGGTGATATCGTTTAGTTTTACACTGGCAGCCAGTAGTCTCTGTACTTCTTCGCCTAAAGAGATGATGGTCAGTTCCGTATAATCGTGTTCTTCGTCCGGTTCCAGGAAAGTAGCCTTGATGTATCCTTTGGCTTCGGTTCGTGGAGATTCCTGTGCCACGTCGGCATAAGCTTGCTGCAACGGGCGGCAATCTTCCTGTAATTCTTTCAGATGGAGCATATTCAGGTACTCCACTGCGGCCGTAAACAAACTGTTGTTAAAACGGATGATATTTGTTTCGCTTCGACGGTTTGTTTTTAAAGTTTCTACACGTACAGGGTAGGGAATAGGCGTTTCTTTGGTACCCAGCGCATTCAATATTCCCCAGTCTCCATTTCGCCAACGGTAAATGGATTGTTTCACGTCACCTACAATCAAGCTGTCGGCTCCTTGTGAAAGACCTTCAAGCAATAAGATTTTGAAGTTATCCCATTGCATACGGCTGGTGTCCTGGAATTCATCGATCATTACGTTCCGGATATTGGCACCGATTTTCTCGAATACGAATGAAGAGTCTCCATCCCGTACCAGGTTATGGAGCAAGGCATTGGTGTCTGACAACAGGAAACGGTTGTGTTCGCGGTTCAGCTCCCGTACTTCTTCGTCAATGTGGGCAAGCAATTGTAATTTGTTCAGGTGTTGCAGTGATAACCGGCAACTGTTTACGGTCTTGTTGTTGCGGGGTCTGAATGTTTCTGCATCCTGCAATAAAGGAAGCAGACTTGTTTCTGCCAGGTGGATGATATCGTTCTTTCGGGGCGAAGTCTTGGTGGCCCAATTCTTTGCGTCATCCAAGCTATTCTTCAGAGTGGCGTTCAGCACATCTTTGTCTGATAGCCGTCCGTCACGCAATTTACGGAAATAACTGCCTATGCCTCGCGTTCCGCCTTTCAGGTCTTCGGCGGTGAGTGCATGTGATTCCAATTCTCCGATGAACTGGTCGTAGAAGCTTTTCATTTGTTCCAGAGCCTCGGTCTCCATTTCCCGCAACACATTACGGTACAGTTTGATTATATCCGGTTCTTTCAGTTGTTGCCGGAGTCCTTCACCGCGTTCTATGTAACCTTCGTCGAAGATGTTCCAGCCGAATCGCTTGATCTCATCGGATACATTCCAACGTTTGTCATCGGCAATGCGTTCGTTGATATAATCCAGCAACCAAGCCAGAACAGGGGAGGAAGGTGTCAGTTTTTCAATGAGGCTGTCCACGGCATCGCTCAATACGTCGGCATTGTTCAGTTCTATATTCAGGTTCGGACTCAGTTCCAGTTCCCGTGCCAGATTGCGCATTACGGACTGGAAGAAGGAGTCGATGGTTTCTACACGAAAACGACTGTAATCATGCAGCATGTATTGCAATGCTGTTCCAGCTGCCCGACGGATGTCAGAGTCAGATAAGTTTTTCTGTCGTAAATCTTCCCGGATGCGGTTCAGGTAGGGCTCTGATGCCGGATCACTTAACCAGATACCGTAAAGTTGTTGCAGAATACGTTCTTTCATTTCTGCCGTAGCTTTATTGGTAAAAGTTACGGCCAGTATTTGCCGATAGGCCCTTGGATTCAGTATCAGGTGCTTGATATACTCTACAGCAAGGGTGAATGTCTTTCCTGAGCCGGCTGAGGCTTTATATACTAATAATTCCATGTAAATTTGCTGGATTGAACTTTTGTACAAACATACGCAAAAATGTGAAATTATTGGGATTGGTGGGGGAATTAATTTGTTTCTATAAGGTTATGAGTTAAATAATAAATAATCTTTTAGACGCGGATGACGCGGATTTTAAATAAAATACTTCTATAGCGCAGCCTTTTAAATCCGCGTTATCTGCGTCATCCGCGTCTAAAAAATAATATACCGAATGGCACTATTCGCTAAACCCTAATCACTTTTTGCTATTTCACCTCTTCCAGCCAAAGCACCCTGCTTGAATAATCATTCTGCTTATGGTAATCTACCTTATGATTATAAGGTATCTCCAACCCATTCGCCATCAGATAAGCACCACTAAATTTCTTTCCCTCAAAACTGAGAGGATCATTATCTATCCGGTTCAGTTCATGCACTTTGTAAAGTTTATCGGGAGAGAGTCCTGCCATTTTCACTCGTGGCAGATGCTGGTTGACAAAGTGTTCTGTCTTCCACCAATAGAACACCGACTTATCCTTTTCGGGCGTTACATACATCATAGAAGCTACTCCCAATTTATCATACGGAGACATTAAACGATAGATATCACCCAGTTGCACTACCGGACGGATCGTTTTATATTCAGCGATGGCATTCTTGCAAAGTGTCTTCTCTTCTTCTGTCATATTCTTTGGTTGTATTTCCATACCCAGGCGACCACTCATCGCTACGTCAATGCGATATTTTAAAGGAATGGTGCGGAAAGTCTGGTGATTGGGAGCGGCACTGATATGCGATGCCATGGCAATGGCAGGGAAGAAATATGAAGTTCCCCATTGCATATAGATACGTTGCAGAGCATCCGTATTATCACTTACCCAAAACTCATCGAAGTAGGGCAGGATGCCATAGTTGACACGGCCGCCGCCGCTGGCGCAAGCCTGTATGGTAAGGTCCGGATATTTAGCGCGTATTTGCTGGCATATTTTCTCAAAGCCACGGTGGAATTCAATATACATGTGGCTTTGATTGTCTTTCGTCAGATAATTGGAACCATGATTTAAGATGGACATATTGGCATCCCATTTGATGTAGTCGATTTCCGGGTAGTTATTCATAAGATCATCTACAATCTTGAAGATAAATTCCTGTACCTGCGGATTGGCAAGATCCAGCACTACTTGTGTACCACCACGTCCCTGCACCACGTCACGTTCGGGAGCCTTAATCACCCAGTCCGGATGTTTCTCATAAAATTCACTGGTTGTATTGGCCATTTCCGGCTCTATCCAGATGCCGAACTTGACACCGTTCTTTTGTGCATCTTTCAGCAGACCTTCAATGCCATTGGGTAACTTATTCTTATCCACTACCCAATCTCCAAGAGAAGAACTGTCATTTTTACGTGGATATTTGTCGCCAAACCAACCATCATCCATCACGAACAGTTCACCACCCATGGAAGCGATATCACTCATCATCTGATCCATACCCGCCTGGTTTACGTCGAAGTAGACACCTTCCCAGCTATTCAGTAAAATCTTGCGGGGAACAGTGCCATGAGCAAGCTTGTGCAGGCGTGCCCAGCGATGGAAGTTCCGGCTACTTCCGCTTAATCCTTCATTACTGTAAGTTAAAGCAAGTTCGGGAGTACGGAAAATCTCATCTTTCTTTAATGAGTAAGCTGAATTTTCCTCATTGATTCCGGCAAAGAACCGGTGATATTCATCGTCGTGCGTATCAATGCGCAGTTTGTAGTTACCACTGTAACAGAGGGCGGCGCCAATGACACAACCCGCATTTTCCTGTGGCTTTCCATCCAGTGAGAACATGACTTCAGCATGTGAGGTGTGCGAGTTTCGTACCCCGTCCTTGTTCTTTATTACCTTCATGCCGGGTTCCAATGCCTCTTGGCACAAACGTCCTTCGTTCGCCCATGATCCGTAAAGATGAGATAGCCAGACATTGCCCCGGCGAATAGGTAAGAAAGCAGAGGCAAACTGATTGAGTATAACCGGTTTCTTTTCCTGATGTCGGATTTCTGTCCATATCTCGATGACATCTGCATCTTGATAGGCTTTATAATACACGTTTACATAGAAAGGATATACCTTGTCTTTCAGTTCGATGGCAGTGATTTCCGCATTTTCTTCTTTGCTCGTTTTTACCTGTACGATTTCCATCTGCAAAGTCATGTTGCCGTCGGCATGTTTTACGGCTAAAGCGGATTCTCCGGGACAGTTAAGTCCATACACAGGATAAGCGGGCATGTCCGGAGTCCCTGTAAGATTTATATTCTGCAAATCTACCTCCGAGAGTTTATCTCCATAGTATACATGTTTCAGCTCACCACCGACAGGTGCCGAGAGTACCAGGGAGGTTTCAGGGGTAGATACGCATACATTTTGTGAAAACAGACTGCCGGTCAGCAGTAACGTTCCAAACAACACATTCATTCGTTTTCTGATGCTCATGTTTTTCTTTTTTTTAGATTTCTGAATATTGATAAGTGCGGCAAAGATAGGCAATTCCGATAAGATGAATTGATAGTGTTTTATCTTATTCTGATAGTCTGCCTATAACAGCCTGATAATATCTTGCCAGCCCGATACTCTGTGATAGTTACGGTCCGGCACACACATATTATGTGGTTGTGCAAATAAATACCGTTCTCCATCGAATGTAGAAAGATTCTTGGGATGATCATCGATCATGATGTTTCCTCTGATGCTATCCTTACGGCCGCAAAATATCATTTGTTCCCACGTGATGAATGGAAAATGCTCGCTCAGCCATTCTTCCTTTTCATTCAGACTTTGTGGAAACTCGGTGGCCGAAGATACAATCAACACGTTGTATTTCTCATTCAGATATTTCAATCCCTCTATGCTTCCGGGAATAAGAGGAGCTGTTCTGAAGAAGCCTTTACTTCTCACATGTTTCTCGAAAGAAGGAAAAGCTTCCAGTTCGGTTTTTCCATACATGTTTTCAATGTTCAGTTTGATCCCTGAATCCCTGTATTCGAAAATGATCAACTGGGCATATACATCTGCCAATACTCCATCCATGTCTACCAAGATCTGTTGTCTCATACTTTTAAGTTTTATTAATAATTAAACATTCGTTTTTCTTATAAAAAGCGAGCTATTACTTATTTTACTACTATGCGGGGTTTTCTTGTACTTGCGGTTTTTATATATTATCTATTTTATAAATTGCAAAACTCCGCATGATTTCAAATAATCGCTCAGTATTTATTGCTTTCATGCTTAAATATAAGTATATTTGCGGTAATATGCAATATTTAAACACATGGAGATATGCTTAAAGAAGAAAGACATCAGTACATTTTAAACCGTATTAATCAGAATTATCGGATTTACATCACCGCATTAAGTTCAGAACTGGGAGTGTCAGATGATACTTTACGGCGAGATTTGGCAGAATTGGATGAGCTTGGTTTATTGACTAAAGTACATGGAGGTGCCATTGCCCGATCAGGTATTCCGGTAGAATTTACCGATAGGCTGAATACGGGGATAGCAGGAAAGCAGCAGATGGCAACCAAGGTGATTCCATTGTTCAGTCCCGGAGATATTGTGTTGATGGATGGTGGTACATCCAATCTGGAAGTAGCCCGACAGATTCCTGTAGATGCGGAATTAAGCATTTATACCAATAGTTTTCCTATTGTAAATGTCTTGATGCATCATCCTAATCTGGAATTGATTTTCCTTGGCGGAAAAGTATTTCCTTCTTCTCAAGTGACAGTCGGAGTTTCTGTTTTCCAAGCATTACAGACTATACGGCCGGATTGGTTGGTGCTGGGTATCAGTAATGTACATCCCCATCAAGGACTTACCGGACCGGATAGGGAAGAGGCTATGATGAAACGCCTCATGATGGAACGTGCGCAAAAAAGGATTATACTGGCAGACAGCCATAAGTTGAATACGGCTGAAGCTTATAGCGTTGCTTCTTTAGGAGACATTGATTATCTGGTGACGGAAGATAGTAAAGTTGATTACATCAGGCAGAACTGGCCGAAATCTTCCTATCAGGTACTTTGAGTATCTGATCTTATCCAATGAAGCCTTATTCTATTTCCATTCCCTCAAACCGGCAATCTTTTATTCTAAAATATAATTCTTTACTTTGCCGTGTGCTCCATGGGAAAAGTCGGATATGGAGGCGTTCATGAGGCTTTAACGTTACATTGACAGGGAATATCTGTTTACCGGGAGCTTTTGGGGCATGTGGCTGTTCTGCCAGATCGGTACGTGGATAAAAGTCTTTTCCGTGTGCATAGGCGAGGCGATAAGAAATTTCCCCTTCCAGAGTGAAAGAAATCCGGCGGATTATAAGTGACTTTTCATTGCTTTGTATGATGACTTCTGCATAACGTTTGCCGTCCTCATCAATATCGGCAGGCCATTTACCGGTTTCTATCGTGATACCTTTTTCTGTTTGTATCAGGCTCTTTACGGCAATGTCGAGACATTCCCGGATTACAGGACTTTGGTGACTGATCTTTTTGCTGATAGCCGTCACTGGAAGAAACCGCTTATTGCTTCCATATATAATAGGTATAACAGTAGAAACTTTTTCCGTATGTTTAGGAGAGAAGTGAAGATAAAAACATTGATTCCATAATCTGCCATTTGAATAGGGTAGTTCGATAACCGTTTTAGGTGAAGATTGGGGAGCATCGGAAAGTGTCATGCCTTGTGGAGCTTCCAAACGTAAAATACCACTGGAGGGAGTTAGTTTTAACCCGGTGAGATCAAAACACAAAGTTGCTTTATCTCCTATATAGATAGTTTGAAAATCAAGTGAGGTGGGATTTAGAATAAGTGGTGCATCTTCCTGGATATAATCGGAAAGTATGCCTTGTTGTTTCAATTCCTGAGCGACGAGTGCGGCATAACATGTAGCACCTGTAGCCTGTGTATGCGTGCCGTCTGTTGGTACGTATATGCATTTTATGGTAGTTTCTTCTCCCAGTTGCTCTGTAAAATTTTTGGTCAGTGTGGTCATGTCTACCAAGGGGACTTGTTTCTCACGCGCCACGTGTTTCATAACTCGTACATAGTTTAAGGTTGAGTCATCAGGAGCAATGCCAATGTCATGACAGCCTTTAGGACTGATCGTTCCCGCTTTGGTGAAATAACGTCTCACGATTGGAGTGATGAAAACCGGATTAGCACCCAGTGCTTCAGTTTCGTCTACATACTGTTCAAGAAAAGTCTTGTAAGTAGTCCATGGAGCCGTCCCCCGTCTGTCTGCTCCATCTTTTCCCTGTTCTTTTTCGTCATTATGTGCAAACTGGATGAATACGTAATCTCCTGGATTCAGATTACTTTTTACTTTATCCCACAGTCCTTCTTCTGTGAATGAACGTGAGCTTCTTCCTCCACGGGCATAATTGATGATCCGTACATCCGAAGTAAAGAATTCCTGCAGCATTTCTCCCCATCCGCGTGTACGGGTGGTATTTTCTACATAGTCGGCCATTGTGGAATCTCCGATGGTATGTACTGTTAGTTTCTGGGCATGGATGTGTGCTGTACTGATAAGAGTTGTAGCAAGTATTAGTATTATCCTTTTCATGGCATTTTTAGAGTTTCATATGAATGCCTGCAAAAATAAATATATGTTTTGTTGGGAGCAATAGGGGTAACAAATAATGCACTAAATGTGGCAAATACTCCACTAATTTAATGCCGTTTTCTCTTCTTTTACTGGTATATGGGCATAAAAAAAGGAGTACCGCTGTACTCCAACCTTTGTTAACCTTAAATCTAATACTATGAAAAACACAGTGCAAAGATACGTACTTTCAGGATAACTGCAAATTATCCAAGAAAAAAAGTATGTTTAATAACACTTATTAGTAGAAATCCCCGCTTTCTCTATTTATTTTAAGAAAAGGCGGGGACTGTTTTAAGAAAAGTGGTATTAGACTTTTTCTTTCAGCATATCTTCCATTTTCAGTAATTCGTCACGATATTGTGCCGCTTCAATGAAGTCAAGTTTCTTGGCAGCTTCCTGCATAAGCTTTCTGGTACGTTCGATGCTCTTTTCCAATTGCGGGCGAGACATGTATTGTACAATCGGATCGGCGGCAATATGAGCAGAGCTTTCTTGTTCGATGTAGGGGCGGGGAGTGATCGTCGCTCCTTTTTCGATATAACTGTCTTCTGTTGGAGCATTTGATGCAAATACATTCAGATTCTTCCCTTTCTTGATTTGTTGAGGCGTAATGCCATGTTCTTCATTATATTTCAGCTGCTTTTCGCGGCGACGGTTCGTTTCATCAATTGTCAGTCGCATACTATCGGTGATACGGTCGGCATACATGATGACCATTCCGTTTACATTTCGGGCGGCACGTCCGGCAGTCTGAGTCAGCGAGCGGTGAGAACGTAGGAAACCTTCCTTATCTGCATCAAGAATGGCTACAAGTGACACTTCCGGTAAATCCAGCCCTTCACGCAGCAGGTTGACACCAATAAGGACGTCATAGATGCCTTCACGCAAATCACTCATAATCTTTACGCGCTCCAAGGTATCTACATCACTGTGGATGTAGTTACACTTCACATCGTTATTCAGTAAGAATTCTGTTAACTCTTCCGCCATTCTCTTGGTAAGCGTTGTTACCAGCGTGCGTTCGTTCTTCTCGATCCGTATCTGAATTTCCTCCATGAGATCATCTATCTGGTTATGGCTGGGACGTACTTCGATTATAGGATCTAACAATCCGGTAGGACGAATCACTTGTTCCACAACTATACCTTCCGACTGGATAAGCTCATAGTCGGCAGGTGTTGCACTCACATAAATCACTTGTTTTGCCATTTCCGCAAATTCTTCGAACTTCAACGGACGATTGTCCATGGCAGCCGGAAGACGGAAACCATATTCCACAAGGTTTATTTTACGTGCGCGGTCACCCCCATACATGGCTCGAATCTGCGGTACACTTACATGGCTTTCATCAATGACAATCAGAAAATCTTCCGGGAAGAAATCCAATAAACAGTAAGGACGACTGCCGGCCTTACGCCCATCGAAATAGCGCGAATAGTTTTCTATGCCTGAACAGTGCCCTAATTCGCGTATCATTTCCATATCATAGGTAACCCGCTCCTGAAGACGTTTCGCTTCAAAGGGACGTCCCTCATTTTCAAACCATTGTACTTGCTTGTGCAAGTCGTCTTCAATCTCGTGAATGGCTCGCAGAGTGGCTTCCTTAGTGGTCATGAACAGATTAGCGGGATATATCTTATATGCATCAAAGCGGGCGATGGTAACACCACTTATCGGATCGACTTCTTCGATGCTGTCTACGTCATCTCCCCAGAAAATGATACGCAGCAGATTATCGGCATACGCCAGATAAATGTCTACCGTATCTCCTTTCACACGGAAGTTACCACGATTCAGGTCAATGTCATTGCGTACATAAAGACTGTCCACCAAACGACGTAGAAAAACGTTCCGGCTGAATGCTTTTCCTTGCTGTACTTCTATCACGTTGTTATAGAAGTCGGATGGATTTCCCATACCATAGATGCAGGATACAGAAGACACGACTACTACGTCTTTCCGGCCCGAGAGTAGGGAAGAAGTAGCGGCAAGGCGCAGTTTGTCTATTTCATCATTGATGGCAAGGTCCTTTTCTATATATGTATCAGAAGACGGAAGATAAGCTTCCGGCTGATAATAATCATAATAAGAAACGTAGTATTCTACGGCATTATTGGGGAAGAAAGACTTAAACTCACTGTAAAGCTGTGCGGCTAACGTTTTATTATGGCTTAATATTAACGTTGGTTTATTGATGTTAGCAATAACATTAGCTATGGTGAACGTCTTTCCCGAACCGGTGACACCAAGTAACGTTTGTGCTGGAACTCCCTGAAGTACGCCCTCAGTGAGCTCTGCAATAGCTTCCGGCTGATCACCGGTGGGCTTATAGGCGGATGTTAATTCAAATTTATTCATTTTCTCTCCTTATGGTCGGCAATATTCGGGAAAATACTTGAGATAAACAAAATTTTTTTATTCCTTTGCAGGAAATAAGAATTAATAATAACCATCAATGTAATACAACAAAGACATGATTTGGAATGAAAGCATCGAATGTATGGATCGTGAAAGCCTCCGTAAAATCCAAAGCATTCGCCTCAAAAAGATCGTGGAGCATGTTTATCACAACACTCCTTTCTACCGTAAGAAAATGCAGGAACTGGGGATCACTCCGGACGATATTAATAGTATAGATGATATCGTAAAACTTCCTTTTACTACCAAATATGACTTGCGCGATAATTATCCTTTCGGACTTTGTGCCGTGCCTATGAGCCAGATCGTACGTATTCATGCCTCGTCCGGTACTACAGGTAAGCCCACCGTAGTAGGATACACCCGCAAGGACCTTTCGTCTTGGGCAGAATGTCTTTCGCGTGCTTTTACAGCTTATGGTGCGGATAGTTCCGACTTTTTTCATGTAGCCTACGGGTATGGCTTGTTTACAGGCGGGCTGGGTGCTCATGCAGGCGCTGAAAATATAGGTGCTTCCGTAATTCCGATGTCAAGCGGAAACACGGAAAAGCAAATTACTTTAATGCATGATTTTGGTTCTACGGTACTTTGTTGTACGCCTTCTTATGCTCTCTATCTGGCTGATGCCATTAAAGATTCCGGTTTGCCCCGCGAAGAATTCAAACTGAAAATAGGGGCTTTCGGTGCAGAACCCTGGACAGAGAATATGCGTAATGAGATTGAAGAAAAACTGGGCATTAAAGCCTATGACATCTATGGATTGAGTGAGATTGCTGGTCCCGGTGTAGGTTATGAGTGTGAATGTCAGCATGGTACTCACCTTAACGAAGACCATTACTTCCCTGAAATTATCAATCCGAATACCTTGGAACCGGCTGCTCCCGGTGAGACAGGCGAACTTGTATTCACCCATCTGACCAAAGAAGGTATGCCTCTGTTGCGTTACCGTACCAAGGATCTTACTGCCTTGCATTATGACAAATGTACTTGTGGACGTACGCTGGTTCGTATGGATCGTATTCTTGGCCGTAGTGACGACATGCTCATTATCCGTGGTGTCAATGTATTCCCGACTCAGATAGAGTCTGTCATCCTTGAAATGGAGGAATTTGAACCGCATTATCTTTTGATCGTGGATCGTAAGAACAATACCGATACCATGGAATTACAGGTTGAAGTGCGTCCGGAATACTACTCTGATGAAATCAACAAGATGCTGGCATTAAAGAAAAAATTGGCCGGTCGTCTTCAAAGTGTCCTGGGACTGGGTGTGGATGTTCGTTTGGTAGAACCTCGCAGCATCGAACGTAGTGTGGGTAAAGCTAAACGTGTGATTGATAATCGGAAACTTTAATAATTACGAATTACCGATTACTAATTACAGCGATTTTGTAATTCGTAATTTGTAATTCGCGATTTGTAATTCATAATTAGTAATTTGTAATTCATTTATTATGGTAGCAAAACAACTTTCTATTTTCCTTGAGAATAAGTCCGGTCGTCTGACAGAAGTGACTGAAGTGCTTGCGAAAGAAGGTGTCAATCTTTCCGCTCTCTGTATTGCCGAGAATGCTGATTTTGGTATTCTTCGTGGCATTGTGTCTGAACCGGATAAGGCATATAAAGCTTTAAAAGATAATCATTTTGCTGTGAATGTGACGGATGTGGTGGGCATTAATTGTCCTAATATTCCGGGTTCTCTGTCAAAAGTCCTGCGTTTCTTGTCTGATGAGGGTGTTTTCATTGAATATATGTATTCATTTGCCAATGGTGAAACGGCGAATGTCATTATTCGTCCCAACGATATGGAAAACTGTATTCGTGTACTGACTGAAAAGAAAGTAGATTTGTTTGCGGCGAGCGATTTGTATAAATTATAATGACTGTTTTTTCAGACTGTTCATTATCCCGGTTCGTCGTGAATTGATTGGCGTTTGTCGGTCATTTCCTGGTTTTTGAAAAATTAAGGTTCGTATCATTGGTTTATTCGGTGCGAACCTTTATCTTTGCACATTATTTGAAAAGCTAAGAATGAAGAAGAATATCTTAATAACTTTGCTTGCGGCAGTGTTGCTCTCCTCGTGTGGAGAATACAATAAGCTGTTAAAGAGCACCGACTATGAGTATAAGTATGAGGCGGCAAAGAACTACTTCGCAAAAGGACAGTATAATCGTGCTGCAACATTGCTTAATGAGTTAATTGCTATCCTTAAGGGTACGGACAAGGCAGAGGAATCCCTCTATATGCTGGGTATGAGCTATTATAATCAGAAAGACTATCAGACAGCCGCCCAAACATTCGTTCAATATTTTAATGTATATCCTCGCGGTACGTTTACCGAACTGGCACGTTTCCATGCAGGAAAAGCATTGTATCTGGATACCCCTGAACCCCGTCTTGACCAGTCTGGTACTTATGCCGCTATTCAGCAATTACAAATGTTTATGGAGTACTTCCCGCAAAGTTCAAAGAAGGATGAAGCTCAGGATATGATATTTAAGTTGCAGGATAAATTGGTGATGAAAGAATATCTTTCAGCCAAATTGTACTATAACTTGGGTAATTACCTAGGAAACAATTATCAGTCTTGTGTAATTACTGCGCAAAACGCTTTGAAGGACTATCCTTATACAAACCTTCGCGAAGACCTGTCTATTCTTATTTTGCGTGCCAAATATGAAATGGCCATATATAGTGTGGAAGATAAGAGGGCAGAGCGTTATCGTGAAACAGTGGATGAATATTACGCTTTCAAAAACGAGTTTCCTGAAAGTAAATATATGAAGGAAGCCGATAGAATCTTTAAAGATTCAGAGAAGATATTGAATGAAGATAAACAGAGTTAGGATAATATTAATTTAGATATTTATGGATTACAAGAAAACTAATGCTCCCAGCAGCACGGTTACCCGTGACATGATGGAGTTGTGTGCAGATACCGGTAACGTGTACGAAACCGTATCTATTATAGGCAAGCGTGCAAATCAGATCAGTGTGGAAATCAAAAGTGATCTTTCCAAGAAACTGTCAGAGTTTGCTTCCTATAATGACAACCTGGAAGAGGTATTCGAAAATCGGGAGCAGATTGAAATTTCACGCTATTATGAGAAATTGCCGAAGCCGACATTGATCGCAACGCAAGAGTACCTTGAAGGTAAGATCTACTATCGTAACCCGGCTAAAGAAAAAGAAAAATTACAGTAAATGAAATTACTGCAAAGGTGTGCCCGAGTAAAGTTTGCTTGGGCACACCTTTGTTGCTTTAACAAAGAAAAAGAACTATGATACAACGAATTCAATCTGTCTATTTATTAATTGTGACAGGCTTGCTGATAGCAGCTATGTGTTTGCCGGTAGGGCAATTTATAGCTTCGGATGGAGTTACTGCATTTGTTTTTAAACCATTGGGTGTGACGCTGGCAAGTGATGCCTTTCAATCTACATGGGGATTATTTGGAATTTTGTTTTTGAGTACTGTTGTGGCATTCTGTACTATTTTCCTGTTTCGTAACCGGATGTTGCAAGTTCGTATGACGGTATTCAACGGTATTTTATTGATTGGATATTATGCGGCATTTTTCGTATTTATGTTTATGTTGAAAGATGATTTGGAGGCAATGTCTTTTCAATTAGGTTGGGCACTGTGTCTCCCCGCAATTTCTATTGTTTTGAATTATTTGTCTTTCCGTGCTATTTATCGTGATGAAGTAATGGTGAAAGCAGCGGATAGTTTCAGATTGAGAAAATAAGAGAAAGCAGATAAAAGAGAAACGTCCCGGGATTTCGTACAGAAGTCTCGGGACGCTTTTTTTTATCTTGTATTAGGGAATTTCTTTTTCTGTATTGAGTAATTTATTCTTCCGTATTAGGGAATTTATTTTTTGAGATCAAACAGATAGGTTATTTTTGCTACTATAGTGCCGTGTGCTGAACGGGAGAAATAGTCTTTCTTGGTGCTTTTGTAAAAATCGGACAGGGCATAGTAGTACCTGCCCTCTACTAGGAAATTACCGGCTTTGGTACGTAGTTCCAATCCGGCACCACCGGTAATACCATAATCGAATTTGTTTTCTACATTCTTATCGTGTTGCTCAGGAGTAGAGGTATAGTTGTTCCATGCGTCATTCTTCTTCCTGGTATCACTGATAAAAAAGCCTATTTGCGGACCTGCATGAACGAAAAACTGCACTCCACGGTCTCTGCCGAATGCCAGATGTGCCAGAAGCGGTATTTCTACATAATTCATCTTGCGTATATATTCCAGTTCGGGGTGATCTTCATCGAATTCACTCCAGCCATGTTGGGAAAAGTTCAGTTCGACTTGTGCACCACAAATCATGCTGAAGTATTTCTCGGAGATATAGCGTGCTGTCAAGCCTCCATTGATGCCCATCAGGCTTTTTTGCCGGACCGTAGGAGAGAAGCTGACGCTATTGATATTGATACCGCCGTTGAAGCCTACTGCAAGGTTCTGGCGTTGTTCGCCAATCTGTGCATGACTGGGCAACGCCCATGCGGCAAGCAACAGGGCAGCCCCTATACTATTTTTTATCTTCATTGTCTTTGGATTTAAAACTTCTGTTATCAATCATAATCCAGTTTTACCAACTCATAATTCTTGGTGAAGCGTACAAAGAATACTTTCTTGTTGATGAATCCACCCCAATTGTTTACACGTTGGAATTTGAATCCGGTCTGGATAGGTACCAGATCCATGCGTTGCATGTTCTTTTCTAATTCAGAACCATAACGCGACAGACCTTTCAGGAAGAAATAGCCGGTATCGAAGCCCAACATTCCGAATTTGGGATAGCGTTCGTCCATTTCCTTACCGTACCATCTGCGATAACTCTTCGTGAAATTGATGGCGGCAGGTAACAGGTTGTTGGTATAGAATGATGAATAGAAGTAAGTATCCAGTTCGAAGAATGCTTCCAAGTGATCTTTTGTATAAGTTTGCCATTCCGGATAACCGAACAAATGAATATTGCTTTCCGGATTATCGCGAACCAACAAAGTCAATTGGGGAAGTATCTTTATCAAAGTCATGTTGTTTCCCGAAGTGGGAATGAATATATTTTCCCGGTCGGTACGTAATACAGTTTTCAGAGATTCTACCGTTGCATCCTCTTTCAATGATTTCATAGGAATGGAACGGTTTTTCAGTTCGTCTTTCAGGCCTTTGATAAATTCTACTTTATCTTTTGTGCCCGTGCTGGCTTCTATAAAGATTACGTTAGCATTTGGGAACTGACGTACAAAGTGATCGTACACTTCAGAATAAAGGTATGATTGAGGAGTATTAATCTGATAAATGGATGGGTTGCGGAATACGTTGTTGTCTTTGGAGGTAAATGGTACTACCAGGCGGATATCATTCTTCTGTGCAAAATCTGCCAAAGGTTTGACTTGCTGCTGGTGTAACGGACCAAAGATAATATCCATATCTTTCATTTCTTTTTTGGAAAGAATGGGGTTCAGAGACGCATTCTCCGGGCCTGAGTTGTAAGTGTATAGATCAATGGAAACTCCACTGCGTTTCAAACTGTCTACAGCCATGAGGAATCCTTCGTAGTACTCTACCATGCGTGCTGCTTCACTTTTGGAAACATCCAGGAAAGGAAGGATAAGAGCGGCTTTGATAGTGCTGAAGCGTTCTGTTTCTTTTTTATTTTCGCTGAATAATTCACTGTTGCTGGGTGCTACCTGTGGTTGCGCGGGTTTCTCTACTTGTGCGGTAGGATAAGGAATACATAAGAAAGTACCTTTTTTAATCTTATCTTCACCTTGCAATTCAGGGTTGGCAGCTATTAATTCTGCCTCTGAGATGCCATATTCACGACTGATGCTGTATACGGTTTCTTTCCGTTTTACCTTGTGCATATCCCGGCAACGTGATTGTACGGGGCCTTGGATAGTGGGGATGGCAACTTCTGTAACATTTTCAGTGGTGACTACATCGGCTTCGCTGGCAGAAGGTATGCGTATTACCTGTCCGATGCGGAAGTTTTCCGCACTCAGTCCGGGATTGGCATCACAAATGGCTTTGGCAGACACACCGTACTTGACGGTTAGCCGATAGAGCGTTTCACCTTGTGCTATGGTGTGAAAGGTCTCTGTCTGCGTATTGGCAGCCGTACGTGGAATGCGTAAAGTGCGTCCTACGAATATTTTTTCATCACTTCCTGGATTTAACTTTACGATGTCCGACTGTGTGACACCATACATACTGGATATGGAATAAAGGCTCTGGCCTTTTTCAATGGTATGCAGAAAATATGACTGGTTCTCTTGCGCAATTGCACCGAGACTGCATGCGCCGGCAAGCAGCAAGGAGCAGAAAATCCGGTTAATCGTTCTCATTCGATATCGTTGGTTTACGTTTACAATTTCCCAAAGTAGCTGCAAAGGTAAGAATTTTGCCTAAAATTAACGAAAGGAATGCGTTAAGAAATAATATTGTGCATTTTAAAACTGAAAAATCCTATGTATCCGCTGATATTCGCTTGGAAACCGTTATTTTTGCAGGTATTATGCGATGCGGATTGTTTTCATATATCGGTTGTGCAGCAATGTTACTGCTTGGATATTTACCGGTGTGGGCTGACGGGGGAAAGACAGAACTGTTGGATATGTCTCCCGTGGCAATCTTGCTTTCTGAAAACGGAGCAATTCCTGAAGAGAAAGTTACCATTTCGCCAGATGATACATATACCGGTGCTGCTCCTCTTGAATTCCGATTCGTGTGGAGAGACGAAGATTCCGGAGGAGAATCGGACGAAACGGTAAATCTGCGTTATGAGTGGAATTTTTCTCGCGACGCTGCTTTCAACGATATCTTTCTGACACGTTTTGATGCTGAAACTATTTATAGTTTTCAGGAGTCAGGTATGTTTTATGTTCGTCTGATTATAACGGATATTGAGACGGAAGAAACGAATACCTCCGGTACTTTTATGATCCGCATTACCGAATCGGAACTTAAAGTGCCGAATGCTTTTTCGCCTAATGGCGACGGAGTGAATGATGTGTTTCGTGTAAAGCACAAGTCGCTGGTTCGCTTCAATGCGTATGTTTTCAATCGTTGGGGACAAGAACTTTACCGCTGGGGATTACAGAATATTGATGCAGGATGGGACGGTACTGCGCATGGAAAGAATGTTCCTGAAGGTGTTTATTTTATAGTGGTAGAAGCGGAGGGAGCAGATGGAGTTAATTACAAGATTAAAAGTGATATTAATATATTAAGATAAATGACAGAAGAAACAGAATACATCAATGTATATGGTGCGCGCGTGCACAATCTAAAAAATATCGATGCGGAAATTCCTCGTAACAGTCTTACCGTTATTACGGGACTGAGCGGAAGCGGTAAGTCGTCCTTGGCATTCGACACGATTTTTGCCGAAGGACAACGTCGGTATATCGAAACCTTTTCTGCGTATGCCCGTAATTTCCTGGGAAATCTGGAGCGTCCCGATGTCGATAAGATTACGGGATTGAGTCCGGTAATTTCTATTGAACAAAAAACGACGAATAAGAATCCCCGTTCTACAGTCGGCACAACAACGGAAATTTATGATTATTTGCGTTTGCTTTATGCACGTGCCGGTATAGCTTATTCTTATCTTTCGGGTGAGAGAATGGTGAAATACACTGAAGAGCAAATCCTTGATTTGATCCTGAATGATTATAAAGGCAAGAAAATTTATATTCTGGCTCCATTAGTCCGTACTCGTAAGGGACATTATAAAGAACTGTTCGAACAGGTGCGTAAGAAAGGGTATCTCTATGTTCGTGTAGACGGTGAAATTAGGGAGGCATTACCCGGCATGAAGTTGGACCGTTATAAGAACCATGATATCGAGGTAGTTATCGATAAACTGATTGTGACGGACAAAGATGATGTCCGTCTGAAAAATAGTGTGGCTACCGCGATGCAGCAAGGTGACGGCTTGTTGATGATACTTGATTTACAGTCCGAAAATGTTCGTCACTATAGTAAACGGTTAATGTGTCCTGTTACCGGGTTGTCTTACCGTGAGCCGGCACCCCACAATTTTTCATTCAACTCTCCGCAAGGTGCTTGCCCTAAATGTAAGGGATTGGGAGTTGTGAATCAGATTGATGTGGAAAAAGTGATTCCGGATCGGGAACTTTCTATATACGAAGGAGCTGTCATTCCATTAGGTAAGTACAAGAATAGCATGATTTTCTGGCAGATTGCCGCTTTATTGGAAAAATATGAAGCTACCTTGAAGACTCCTGTTAAGGAATTGCCGGATGAAGCCATTGATGAAATTCTCTACGGTTCGGATGAACGTATTAAGATTAAAAGTTCTCTTATCGGCACTTCCTCCGATTACTTTGTAACGTTTGAGGGAGTAGTGAAGTATATTCAGATGTTACAGGAAAAGGATGCTTCCGCTACTGCGCAAAAGTGGGCGGAACAGTTTGCTAAAACTACTGTATGCCCTGAATGTAAAGGAGCGAGATTGAATAAAGAAGCCCTTCATTTCCGTATCCATGATAAGAATATCTATGAACTGTCTTGTATGGATATCAATGAGCTTTACGACTGGCTGATGAATGTCGATCAGTATCTGGATAATAAACAGAAACAAATTGCTGTCGAAATATTGAAAGAAATCCGTACCCGTCTGAAATTTCTGTTGGATGTGGGACTGGATTACCTTGCTCTTGACCGTGGTTCTGTAACCCTTTCCGGCGGCGAGAGTCAGCGTATTCGTTTGGCTACTCAAATCGGTTCGCAATTGGTGAATGTACTTTATATTCTTGATGAGCCGAGTATTGGCTTGCATCAGCGGGATAATCAGCGGCTTATTCATTCTCTGAAGGAGCTGAGGGATATCGGTAACTCCGTCATTGTTGTGGAGCATGATAAGGATATGATGATGGCTGCCGATTATGTGATTGATATGGGTCCGAAAGCCGGACGCTTGGGTGGTGAGGTTGTTTTTGCAGGAACTCCGAAGGAAATGTTGGAGACGCATACATTGACATCGCAATATCTTAATGGTGAACGTGAGATAGAAATACCCAAAAAACGTCGTGAAGGTAATGGGCATAGCCTCTGGTTGCGTGGTGCACGGGGGAATAACCTGAAAGGGGTGGATGTGGAATTTCCTCTTGGTAAGTTGATCTGTGTCACCGGTGTATCCGGTAGCGGAAAATCTACGCTTATCAACGAAACATTGCAACCTATTCTTTCGCAGAAGTTCTATCGCTCGCTTCAGGATCCCCTGGAATACGATAGCATTGAAGGATTGGAAAACATCGATAAGGTGGTAAATGTGGATCAGTCTCCGTTGGGACGTACACCGCGTTCTAATCCGGCCACTTATACAGGAGTTTTTTCTGATATTCGTAATTTGTTTGTAGGATTACCGGAAGCCAAGATACGCGGGTATAAACCGGGGCGCTTCTCCTTTAATGTGAGTGGCGGACGTTGTGAAGCGTGCCAGGGGAATGGTTACAAAACTATTGAAATGAACTTCCTGCCCGATGTATATGTACCCTGTGAAGTCTGTCATGGCAAACGCTATAATCGTGAGACATTGGAAGTGCGCTTCAAGGGAAAATCTATTGCTGATGTACTGGATATGACCATTAACCGTGCGGTGGAGTTCTTTGAAAATGTGCCGCAGATTCTGAATAAGATTAAGGTGATACAGGAAGTCGGTCTGGGATATATAAAGTTGGGGCAATCTTCCACCACACTTTCCGGTGGTGAAAGCCAACGTGTGAAATTGGCTACGGAACTTTCCAAGCGAGATACGGGAAAAACCCTTTATATTCTTGATGAGCCTACCACCGGACTTCACTTCGAGGACATTCGTGTACTGATGAATGTACTTAATAAATTGGTGGACAAAGGTAATACAGTGATTGTCATCGAGCACAATCTGGATGTTATCAAGATGGCTGATTATATCATCGATATGGGTCCTGACGGTGGTAAGGGTGGGGGGCAACTCCTCAGCTGCGGCACACCGGAAGAAGTGGCGAAAAGTAAGAAGGGATATACTCCTAAATTCCTGAAAGAAGAATTAAAAGGATAAATTATGAAGATCAATAAAACAAATGCGGCAAGGCTTTTGGACAAGGCCAAAATTGCATACGAACTGATTCCCTATGAAGTGGATGAAAATGATTTGAGTGCTATTCATGTGGCTGATAGCTTGGGGGAGAATATTGAGCAGGTTTTCAAAACCCTTGTACTGCATGGTGACAAGAATGGTCATTTTGTTTGTGTCATTCCTGGCGAACATGAAGTGGACCTGAAGCTGGCTGCTAAGGCTTCCGGTAATAAGAAGTGTGATCTTATTCCGATGAAAGAATTACTCCCTTTGACGGGATATATTCGTGGGGGATGTACTCCTATCGGCATGAAGAAACCTTTTCCTACATATATTCATGAATCTTGTCTCAATTATCCTTATATCTACATAAGTGCAGGTCAGCGTGGCCTGCAGCTTAAACTTGATCCAAATGATTTAGTTAAGGAGGTTCATGCTGAAGTTTGCATCCTTTTTCATGACTAATTTCACTTTTTTACAGGTTATTTCAGCAAAATGTATATATTTGCATTTAATAAACGAAAATCAATCTAATTACTAATTTAAAAACTTATATCTATGTTCAACAAACATCCTAAAGGTCTGGTCGCCGCAGCACTCGCCAATATGGGCGAACGTTTCGGATTTTACATTATGATGGCAGTCCTTACTCTGTTTATCTCAGCGAAATTCGGTTTGTCCGAAACTGTGACCGGATATATTTATTCTGCTTTTTATGCATCAATTTATATATTGGCATTGGCAGGCGGTCTGATTGCGGATAAAACTAAAAACTTTAAAGGTACTATTTTGGCAGGCTTGGTCTTAATGGCTGTCGGTTATTTGATTATTGCCATTCCAACTCCGACTCCTGTTCCTAGTATGGCTCTTTACTTGGGATTAACCTGTTTCGGGCTTTTGGTGATTGCTTTTGGTAATGGTTTATTTAAAGGAAATCTTCAGGCTTTGGTCGGTCAGATGTACGATGATCCCAAATATTCCAATCTTCGTGATGCCGGTTTCCAGATATTTTATATGTTTATCAATATTGGAGCTGTTTTTGCACCGTTTATTGCTATTGGTGTGCGCAACTGGTGGTTGAAGGTGAACAACTTCGATTATGATGCTACTTTACCTGAATTGTGCCATCAATATTTAGAAAAAGGAAATGATATGGCTCCACAGGCAATGGAGAATCTGACAACTTTGGCTAAGACTGCTGTTCTCGATGGAACTCCTGTAACCG